>Ga0316220_1000568_pt1 | contig 51915 bp, 37 predicted proteins | sample TBH18005metaG_FD_203632 | JGI IMG/M metagenome (GOLD analysis project Ga0316220, IMG submission 203632) | Freshwater microbial communities from Trout Bog Lake, Wisconsin, USA - TBH18005 | ecosystem: Environmental > Aquatic > Freshwater > Lake > Hypolimnion/Profundal zone | place: USA: Wisconsin... | reverse complement strand
CGAGCCAAACCGATTTTCGACCCGCCGGAAGACGTCTCCGCAAAGGAAGTCTTCGTTCGGAGTGTCTCATTCCTTCAGAGAGCGTTAGGCGCTTACGGCGTCTTTTCCCAAGGCGGCACAGGACTGCCGCACTCCACGACGCTCGCGCGACTGCGAAGCCGCTCCCAGGTTCATGCCCAACAATCACCCTCGCGCTTTGGCGAGGTTAGCTCCTCAGGATGACAGATAATCAGGGCCGCTTCGGCTTCCTCGCTCGGTCTCGGACTTGTGGGTAATGGAAAGGAGGGCCGCCGCACTCCAAAGCGCTTCGCGCCCGCCGTCCACGGTCTCGTTGGCAGGCCGCCCTATTTCCATCGTGCGTGGAGGATGAGAGTCCACGACGACTCGTTTTCAATCTTTGAGGGTAAGCGTCCCCTTTGCTGTCCGCCGATTTCGCTCCCGCTTGCGCGCCGGGGTTCGCTATACTGTCCGGATGTCAACCAACGTGCGCGAAGTGTTTCTGGTGTTCCTGAGACTCGGCTGCACCTCTTTTGGAGGGCCGGTCGCGCACTTGGGGTATTTTCAAAACGAGTTTGTGGTTCGGCGAAAATGGGTGGATGACTCCACGTATGCGGACACTGTTGCGCTATGCCAGTTGCTGCCGGGGCCGACCAGCAGCCAGGTCGGGTTGGCGCTGGGCTGGAAACGCGCCGGCTGGCAGGGGGCGCTCGCGGCGTGGGTTGGGTTCACGATGCCGTCCGCGCTCTTGATGCTCGCATTCGCTTATGGGGTGCATGGCGCGGGAGATCTCTCTCATGCGGGTTGGGTGCAAGGGCTGAAAATCGCCGCCGTCGCCGTGGTCGCGCAGGCGGTTTTGACGATGGCAAAGAAGCTTTGCCCCGACCCGCCTCGCGCCACCATTGCCATCGGCGCGGCGGCAATCCTGCTTATGGTCCCGCAGACGTGGATGCAGATCGCGATAATCATTCTCGGCGCGCTGGTGGGCATGGGTACGCAACGATGGTTCAAAGGAGAGCCTGCGCCCGCGCCCGCTGTCGTTCACCGCGGCGGCAACTCGGGTTTGGGCTGGCTGGGCGTTTTTTTCGGTTTGCTCCTGTGTCTGCCATGGCTGGCGCATGCATGGCCGGCGCGGTGGCTGCAAGTCTTCGACGGTTTTTTCCGGACCGGTTCGCTGGTGTTCGGCGGCGGTCATGTCGTGCTGCCTTTGCTGGAGCAGACCACCGTTGCCCGCGGCTGGCTGGAACGCGACACCTTCCTGGCCGGTTATGGAGCGGCGCAGGCGCTGCCGGGGCCGTTGTTTGCCTTTTCGGCGTATCTCGGCGCGCTTATCCCGCCAGGGGGCATCGGGCGAGGGTTGCTGGCGTTGATCGCCATTTATCTGCCCACGGTTTTGCTTCTGTTTGGAACGCTGCCGCAGTGGGATCGCCTGCGAACAATGCCCCAGGCCCGCGCGCTGCTTGCCGGCACGAACGCCGCGGTGGTTGGCGTGCTCGGCGCCGCGTTTTACACGCCGATCTGGACATCGACCATTACGGACGCGTCGCGCCTCGCGCTGATGCTCGTTGCGTATGCGGCGTTGCAGTTCTGGCGCATGCCGTCATGGGCGATTGTGCTGGTGTGCGCCGCGGCGGGAGCGGCTATGCTGTAGCGAAGGGGTTTCGCGCAAAGGACTTGGCGCGGCGGAGCCGCAGCCAAACGAGACCGTTCTGCGAGGATTTTTCTCACGGAGCCACGGAGAACACAGAGAAAGAGCTGCCGGAATTCTCATCTTTGTGTCTCCGTGAGAGGTTTTCCTTCCGATCTCAGAGAAGAATGTCTCGCGCCAAGGACGCGAAGAACGCCAAGGAAAGAGGAGATCTCGAAGTCCTGACCGGAAACCAGCCTGTCGATCGTTTTCTTCTTACTTGGCGTTCTTGGCGTCCTTGGCGCGACACTTTGGTTGCAGCTTCGCCGCGCTAAGTCTTGGTGCCTCCGCGAGAGATGCACGGTGCGAGGGCGTTTGATTGCGGCTTTCGGTCATTTCTGTCGAGCTTTGCAACGGTTTTTTCGCCGTCGAGCCGCGTTCATGGACGCAAACCTGCCATTTTTCGCGATAAATTGTCACAGATTCTCTTGTTCAAAACGCCAATTCTGTGCGACTGTTCCGGGCTACCGATTTCATAACCACATCAGCCATGCCCATCAACGGTCTTCCAGCCAAACAAGGTCTTTACGATCCGCAGTTCGAGCACGACGCTTGCGGCGTCGGTTTTGTCGTGAACATGAAGGGCGTGAAGTCCCACGAAATCATCCAGCAGGCGCTCACGATTCTGATCAACCTCGATCACCGCGGCGCGTGCGGCTGCGAACCGAACACCGGGGACGGCGCGGGCATCCTCATGCAGTTGCCGCACAAGTTCCTGAGCAAGGTCGCCGCGGCGGAGGGCATCGCCCTTCCCGGCCCCGGCTATTACGGCGTGGGCATGGTGTTCGACTCGAAGAACCCTGAGACCGCCGGGCAAAGCTCGGCTATTTTCAACCGGATCGTCGAGGAGCAAGGGCAGAAGGTTCTCGGCTGGCGGGAAATCCCGACTAACAACTGTTCGCTGGGCAAGACCGCTGTTTCCGCCGAACCGCGGATGCGCCAGGTGTTCGTCGCCCGCGGCGCGAACTGCCCGGACGAGGCCTCCTTCGAACGCAAGCTGTACGTTATCCGCAAATGCGCGGCCAAAGAGATCCGGCTGGCGGCCACCCATGAGGATTGGTATGTCGCCAGCCTCTCCTGCCGCACGATGACCTACAAGGGAATGCTTATGCCCGCGCAGGTCACCCAGTATTACCCGGACCTGACCGATCCGGACATGGAATCCGCGCTGGCGCTGGTGCATTCGCGCTTCAGCACCAACACGTTCCCAAGCTGGGACCGCGCGCATCCGTATCGCTACATCGCCCACAACGGCGAGATCAACACGCTGCGCGGCAACATCGGCTGGCTCAAGGCGCGGGAATCCCTCTTTGAGAGCGATCTCTTCGGCGACGACATCAAGAAGATTCTCCCGATCGTCGGATTGAACGGGTCGGACTCGTCGATGTTCGACAACTGCCTGGAGTTGCTGGTGATGGCGGGCCGTTCCCTGCCGCACGCGGTGATGATGATGATCCCGGAGCCATGGACCAACCACGAGTCGATGAGCGACGAGCGCAAGGCGTTCTACGAATATCACTCCTGCCTGATGGAACCGTGGGACGGTCCGGCGTCGATCGCGTTTACCGACGGCACGTGTATCGGCGCGGTGCTCGACCGCAACGGGTTGCGTCCCTCGCGTTATTACGTGACCAAGGACGACCTGGTCATCATGGCTTCCGAAGCCGGCGTGTTGCCGATCGCGCCCGAGCGCATCGCGAAGAAAGGCCGGTTGCAGCCGGGCCGCATGTTCCTCGTGGACATGGAAAAAGGGCGCATCGTCGCCGACGAGGAACTCAAGGACGCCATCGTCAAGGCGCAGCCATACCGTGAATGGCTGAACCAGCACATGGTCGAGCTGGCCGACGTGAAGGAAGCGCCGGAAGTGGCGCAGCCGGATCACAAGACCGTGGTCAGCCGTCAGCGCGCGTTTGGCTACACCTTTGAGGAACTGCGCATGCTGCTCGTGCCGATGGCGAGGGACGGCGTCGAAGCGATCGGTTCCATGGGCACCGACACTCCGCTGGCAGTGCTCTCGGATCGCCCGCATCCGCTCTACGATTATTTCAAGCAGTTGTTCGCGCAGGTCACCAACCCGCCCATCGACTGTATCCGCGAAGAGATCATTACCTCGACGGAAACCACCATCGGTTCCGAGCGCAACCTGCTCAAGCCCGAACCGGAGAGCTGTCACTTGCTGGAATTGAAGACGCCGGTCCTTACCAATGAGGAATTGGCCAAGCTGCGGTTCATCGGCCAGGGCGAGTTCAAGTCGATTACGCTCCCGATTCTCTTCAAGCCGCAGGCCGACCACGAGCAATCCGCGAAGGCGCTCAGCGCGGCGCTGGACGATATTTTCGCCAGGACGAGCCAGGCGATCGCCGAGGGAGTCAACATCATCATCCTGTCCGACCGCGGCATCGACAAGGACCACGCCCCGATCCCAGCGCTTCTGGCAGTGGCGGGTCTTCACAATCACCTCATCCGCGAAGGCACCCGCACCCGCGCGGGGATCGTGCTGGAGTCCGGCGAACCGCGCCAGGTTCATCACTACGCGCTTCTGCTCGGTTACGGCTGCGGGGCGATCAACCCGTATCTGGCGTTCGAGACGCTCGACGACATGATCCGGCAGGGGTTGCTGGTCAACATCGACCACAAGACCGCCTGCAAGAATTACACCAAGGCCGCCACCAAGGGCGTCGTCAAGGTCGCCTCGAAGATGGGCATCTCGACGATCCAAAGCTATCGCGGCGCGCAGATTTTCGAAGCCGTCGGGCTCAACAAGGAGATCATCGGCAAATACTTCACGTGGACCGCGTCGCGTGTCGAAGGCGCAGGAATGGAAGTCATCGCCGGCGAAGTGCTCATGCGCCACAAGCACGCTTTTGACGAGCGCGCCGCCGACAGCAACACGCTCGACGTGGGCGGCGAATACCAGTGGCGCGCCGACGGCGAGCTGCACCTGTTCAATCCGCTCACGATTCATACGCTGCAAAAGGCCGTCCGCGGTGGCAGTTACGAGGAGTTCAAGAAATACGCGGCGCTGGTCAACGAGCAGGAAAAGGAGATTTACACCCTGCGCGGACTGCTTGGATTCAAGCCGTCCACGCCGGTTCCGATCGAGGAGGTCGAGCCGATCGAGGCGATCATGAAGCGCTTCAAGACGGGCGCGATGTCCTACGGCTCCATTTCCAAGGAAGCGCACGAAGCGCTCGCCATCGCCATGAACCGGATCGGCGGCAAGTCGAACACCGGCGAAGGCGGAGAAGATCCCGAGCGGTTCATTCCGCTGCCCAACGGCGACTCGAAGATGAGCGCCATCAAGCAAGTCGCCTCCGGGCGGTTCGGCGTCACCAGCAACTACCTCACCAACGCGCGCGAAATCCAGATCAAGATGGCACAGGGAGCCAAGCCCGGCGAGGGCGGCCAGCTTCCCGGCGGCAAGGTCTATCCGTGGGTTGCCAAGACGCGGCACTCCACCCCCGGCGTGGGACTCATCTCGCCGCCGCCGCACCATGACATCTATTCGATCGAAGATCTCGCGGAGCTCATCCACGACCTCAAGAACGCCAACCGGCAGGCGCGCATCAGCGTGAAGCTGGTTTCCGAAGTCGGCGTCGGCACCATCGCGGCGGGCGTCGCCAAGGCGCACGCGGACGTGGTGCTCATCAGCGGCTTCGATGGCGGCACCGGGGCTTCCCCGCAGACCAGCACCAAGCACGCCGGTTTGCCGTGGGAACTCGGCCTGGCGGAAACCCACCAGACGCTCGTGCTCAACAACCTGCGCAGCCGCATCGCGGTCGAGACGGACGGGCAGCTCAAGACGGGCCGCGACGTGGTCATCGCCGCGCTGCTCGGCGCCGAGGAGTTCGGATTCTCCACCGCGCCGCTGGTCACCCTCGGGTGCATCATGATGCGCGTCTGCCATCTGAACACGTGCCCTGTCGGCGTCGCCACGCAGAACCCGGAACTGCGCGCCAAGTTCACCGGCGATCCGCAATACGCGGTTAATTTCATGAAGTTCGTCGCGACGGAAGTGCGCGAGTTGATGGCGAAACTCGGCTTCCGCAAGCTGACGGAGATGGTCGGACGCACCGACGTGCTGGAACCGAAGAAGGCCGTCGATCACTGGAAAGCCAAGGGGCTGGATTTCTCCAAGATTCTCTACCAGCCGAAGGCGGGGCCGGAAGTGGGCCGCTATTGCCAGATGGCGCAGGATCACGGGCTGGACAAGTCCCTCGACCTCACTACGCTACTGGAGCTTTGCAAGCCGGCCATCGAGCGCGGCGAGAAGGTGAAGGCGGAACTGCCGATCATCAACGTCAACCGCGTGGTCGGCACGATCATGGGCAACGAGATCACCAAACGCCACGGCGCCAACGGACTGCCCGAGGACACGGTGCATCTGCATTTCAAAGGCTCCGCCGGCCAGAGCTTCGGCGCGTTCGTGCCCGCGGGCGTGACGCTCGAACTCGAAGGCGACGCCAACGACTATCTCGGCAAGGGGCTTTCCGGCGGGAAGATCATCCTCTATCCGCCGGCGGGTTCGACGTTTGTGCCGGAGGAGAACATCATCACAGGCAACGTGGCCTTCTATGGCGCGACGAGCGGCGAGGCTTACATCCGCGGCATGACCGGCGAACGCTTCTGCGTGCGCAACTCCGGCCTGAAGGCGGTCGTGGAAGCGGTGGGCGATCACGGCTGCGAATACATGACCGGCGGCAAGGTGGTGGTGCTCGGCGGCACCGGGCGGAACTTTGGCGCGGGAATGAGCGGCGGCGTCGCCTATGTGCTCGACGAGAAAGGCGACTTCGCGACCCGTTGCAACCAGCAGATGGCCGCGCTGGAACGAATGGAAGGCGAGGAAATCGAGGAGGTCTTCCAGATGATTTCCAAGCACGCGCACTACACCAGGAGCCAGCTCGCCTACCGCGTCATTGCGCTGTGGGAGGAACTCGCGCCGAAATTCGTCAAGGTGATGCCGAAGGATTACAAACGAATGCTCGGCTGCATCAAGAAAGCCCAGGACGACGGCCTGAGCGGCGACGAGGCCCTCAACGCCGCCTTCGAAGCCAACGCCCGGGACGTTTCGCGTGTCGGCGGGGGATAGTCCGCAGAAGAAGAATAATTGTCCGCAGATTACGCAGATGGACGCAGATTTTCAGAATTGGGATGAGGTGGCGCGCCGGCGACGCCGTGCGTTGCGCGTCCGCAGATGGTCCGCGGAAGAAGAGAATTGTCCGCAGATTACGCAGATGGACGCAGATTTTCAGAATGGAAGCAGGGAAGCGCGCTCTGAAGTTCGAGACAACCATCCTGCAACCGACGTTTCTCGAATCGGAGATTCGCAGACAATGGCAGTCCCAATCAGGAGATTGGGAACGAGTCCCCATGGGCTGCCGCCCTCCACGCATGATGAAAACGGGACGATGCTTTGGTTGGCGACGTTAGGGACGGCACTCCGTGCCGTCCGGAGCGGCGTCCTGATGGCAAATCACGTGTTTCGGGAAGTAAGCGCACGCCCCGCGGACGGCACGGAGTGCCATCCCTACCGTCCTCGCACTCGATGGCTCGACAAGCGTAGTATCGACCGCCTTTTTCAATTCTTCTTCCCTGCCTTTCTAATCTGCGGAAATCTGCGTAATCTGCGGACAATTCTTCTTCCTTTTCAAACTCTGCGGAACACATGACTAGGGATCCTCAGACTTACGCGGTGATTGGCGCAGCGATGGAGGTTCATTGCACGCTGGGCGATGGTTTTCTTGAGGCGGTTTACCAGGAAGCTCTCGCTTTGGAGTTGGCTGCCCGCGAAATTCCGTTCAAACGCGAGGTTTCGGTTCCGATCTTCTACAAGGGCCGCAGATTGGAGACATTCTACAAGGCCGACTTCATCTGTTACGATGAGCTGATTGTCGAAGTCAAGGCGCTCTCGGAGATCCCGGGCGCCGCGGACGGGCAGGCAATCAACTATTTGAAGGGCACCGGGCTCAAACGCGCGCTCATCGTTAACTTCGGCGCCAAAGCCTTGCAACACAAACGCCTCGTCTTGAACTTTCATCCGGAACCAAGCCAGTGAAGAAGAATTGTCCGCAGATTTCGCAGATGGACGCAGGTTTTCAGAATGGGGATGAGGTGGCGCGCCGGGGACGCCGTGCGTTGCGCGTCCGCAGATGGTCCGCGGAAGAAGAGAATTGTCCGCAGATTACGCAGATGGACGCAGATTTTCAGAATGGGGATGAGGTGGCGCGCCGGGGACGCCGTGCGTTCCGCGTCCGCAGATGGTCCGCGGAAGAAGAGAATTGTCCGCAGATTACGCAGATGGACGCAGATTTTCAGAATGGGGATGAGGTGGCGCGCCGGCGACGCCGTGCGTTGCGCGTCCGCAGAGGGTCCGCGGAAGAAGAGAATTGTCCGCAGATTACGCAGATAAACGCAGATTTTCGGAATGGGAGCAGGCAGGCGGGCCCTGAAGTTCGAGACGTTTGTCCTGCAACCGACGTTCCTCGAATCGGAGATTCGCAGACAATGGCAGTCCCAATCAGGAGATTGGGAACGAGTCCCCATGGGCTGCCGCCCTCCACGCATGATGAAAACGGGACGATGCTTTGGTTGGCGACGTTAGGGACGGCTCTACGTGCCGTCCGGAGCGGCGTCCTGATGGCAAATCACGTGTTTCGGGAAGTAAGCGCACGCTCCGCGGGCGGCACGGAGTGCCATCCCTACCGTCCTCGCACTCGATGGCTCGACAAGCGTAGTATCGACCGCCTTTTTCAATTCTTCTACCCTGCCTTTCTAATCTGCGGAAATCTGCGTAATCTGCGGACAATTCTTCTTCCTTCTGCGGACACTCTTTAACCTCACAGCATCATTGATATGGGAAAACCCACTGGATTCATCGAATTTCGGCGCGAAGTGCCGGCGGACCGTCCGCCGATGGAACGCATTGCCGACTGGACCGAGTTTCATTTGCACATGGAAGAGAGCGCTTTGCGACAGCAGGGCGCACGGTGCATGGATTGCGGCATTCCGTTTTGCCACACCGGCCTGCTCATCGGCGGAATGGCCAGCGGCTGCCCGATCAACAACCTCATTCCCGAGTGGAACGACCTCGTCTTCCGCGGACTCTGGCAGGAGGCGCTGAACCGGCTCCACAAGACCAACAACTTCCCGGAATTCACCGGGCGCGTCTGCCCCGCTCCGTGCGAGGGCTCCTGCACGCTCGGCATTAACGATCCGCCGGTAACCATCAAGAACATCGAATATTCCATCGCCGAGAAGGGCTGGGAGAAAGGCTGGATCGTTCCCGAGCCTCCCAAAGTGCGCACCGGCAAGAAAGTCGCGGTCGTCGGATCGGGTCCCGCGGGCCTTTGCGCCGCCGCACAGTTGAACAAGGCCGGGCATACTGTGACCGTGTTCGAGCGGGCGGATCGGCCAGGCGGGTTGCTCATGTACGGCATCCCGAACATGAAGCTCGACAAGGAACAGGTGGTGCTGCGCCGCATCCGGCAATTGGAAGCCGAGGGCGTGGAGTTCGTTTGCAACACCGAGGTGGGCGTCAACTTTCCCGCGGAAGAGCTGCTCAAGAAATTTGACGCGGTCGCGATTTGCACCGGCGCAACGAAGGGGCGCGACTTGCCGATCGAAGGCCGGCAATTCAAGGGCATTCACCTCGCCATGGATTTCCTGCGGTCCAACACCCAGGCGCTTCTCGACAAGAACCCGTGCGGCAGTCCGATTTCCGCAAACGGCAAGGATGTCATTGTCATCGGCGGCGGCGATACCGGGACCGACTGCGTCGGCACCTCCGTGCGCCACGGCTGCAAGAGCGTGCTCCAGGTCGAAATCATGCCCAAGCCGCCGCTTGCGCGCGCCAAGGACAATCCGTGGCCGGAATGGCCGAAGATTTACCGCACCGACTACGGCCAGGAAGAAGCCGCGGCGAAGTTCGGTAACGATCCGCGCATTTTCCTGACGACAGCCAAACGATTCATCGGCGACGACGCCGGCAACGTAAAGGAAGTCCATTTGGTGCAAGTGGAGTGGTCGAAGAACGAGAAGGGGCAGTTCGTTCCGAAGGACGTGCCCGGCTCCGACAAGATCGTGTCCGCGCAGCTCGTGTTGCTCGCGCTCGGTTTCCTCGGGCCGGAACAACCGCTGCTGGAGTCGCTCGGCGTCGCCCGCGATGGCCGCAGCAACGTCAACGCGCCGTTCGACAACTACGCCACCAACGTCTCCGGCATCTTCGCCGCCGGCGATTGCCGCCGCGGCCAGAGCCTGGTCGTCTGGGCCTTCAACGAAGGTCGCGGTGTGGCGCGCGAGATCGACCGGTATTTGATGGGCAGCACCGAGTTGCCGTAGGGGGTCGGTGTGACTGATCCGCACGCCCGGCCCACGTCTTTCTTATGATGCGAAGTCTCCTCCCAAAGCGGTAGAGGACTACGCAGTCGGCAAGCAGGGAATCCCCGGATTCGCCATTCGGGGCTCACCCAGTTCCAATCGCCGGGCGCAGGGGTGCCAAAAAAGGCTGTCAAAAAAAGGCTTGCCACCCCCCGATGCGTCCTTTACAAACTCCGTTTTATCGTATTCACAGACCGGAGAAACCAGTCCTAAATCCGTGATTCGTTCCCAATTCCATGAACAGTTCACCCGGCGGCAATGCCGCCTGTTCGTGCGCGGGAAAATAAGGGAACGGGAGGTTCTTTCGAGCGTCCGATCACGGCCCAACTGACCATGTCCATACGCCAACCAATTCAGCACCATCCCACCAGCGCGCCGTCCGCGGCGGCACAGACACACCAGACCCGAGAGCTTCAGGAAGCCATCCGCCTCGCCCAGCAGAACCTGCTGCGCTTGCAGCATTCGGATGGGCACTGGGCCGGGGAGCTCATCGTCGATAGCACCCTCTGCTCCGACTACATCCTGTACATGCACTGGGCCAGCCGTCTGGACTCGGTGCTTCAGGAGAAGTGCGTGGCTCACATCCGGCGGCGGCAACAGGCCGACGGCGGCTGGAACATCTACTACGGCGGCCCGAGCGAGATCAACGCCACCGTCAAGGCTTACTTTGCCCTAAAGCTGGCCGGTCATTCCCCGCAGGCCCCCTGGATGCGCGATGCCCGCGCGGCCGCCCTGCGCATGGGCGGCATTCCCCAGATGAACACCTACGCCAAGCTCTACCTGGCGCTTCTGGGGCAGTTTCCGTGGGAATCCCTGCCCACCATCCCGGCGGAACTGGTCCTTCTACCCAACTGGTTTCCGTTCAACATTTACGAGATGTCCTCTTGGAGCCGGGCGATGCTCATCCCGCTGGCCATCCTCAACCATCTCAAGCCCACCCGCCAGTTGCCCTCCGAGAAACAGCTCCACGAGCTCTATCCCGCCGGAACCGAAGGGGCCGACTTCACGCCCGTCAAGGATTCCCACCCGCTTTCCTGGCGCAATTTCTTCCTGCGCGCGGACCGGCTTCTGAAATGGGTCGATGCGCTCGGGTTCAAGCCGTTCCGCAAGAAGGCGATCAAGGCGTGCGTGGACTGGATGCTCCCCCGCATGGGTGAGGGCTGCGACGGCCTGGCCGCGGTGTTTCCGGCGATGCTCAATTCCATCATCGCCCTCAAGGCGCTGGGACGCGGCGAAGACGATCCCATTCTCGCCAAGGCCATCCGGGATTTCGAGGGCCTTTTTGTCGACGACCCTGAGGATTTCCGGATTCAGCCCTGCCTTTCGCCCGTCTGGGATACCGCCATCAACATCATTGCGCTGGCAGAAAGCGGCATCGAGACGGGGCACTCCGCGCACGCAGCCATCGATCTGGCCGGCAAGTGGCTGACCGATCGCGAGGTCCGCTTCCGGGCGGACTGGACGATCAAGAATCCGCACCCGGTTGCCAGCGGTTGGGCGTTCGAGTACCGCAACGATTTCTATCCGGACACCGATGACACGATGATGGTGCTCATGGCGTTGCGCCTGGCTCCCCCGGGAGGGGACAGTGCCAAACTCAAGGAGGTTTTCGAGCGCGCGCTGCCGTGGTTGCTATCCTTCCAGTGCCGCGATGGCGGCTGGGCGGCATTCGACAAGGACGTCACCAAGCACTGGCTGGAGGACGTGCCGTTTGCCGATCACAACGCGATCATCGACCCGACTTGCAGCGACCTGACCGGGCGGATGATGGAACTCCTCGGTTACATCGGCTACGACCGGCGCAAGTCGGTGGTGCGCCGGGCCATCAGCCATATTCGCCGCACCCAGGAGCAGGACGGATCCTGGTATGGACGCTGGGGCGTCAATTACATTTACGGGACGTGGCAGGTGCTGCGTGGACTTCGCGCCATTGGCGAGCCAATGACCCAGGACTGGATCATGCGGGCTCGGGATTGGCTGGAGAGCTGCCAGAACGAAGACGGCGGCTGGGGCGAATCCCCGGCTACCTACGACGACCCGTCTCTCAAAGGGCGGGGGGAAAGCACCGCTTCCCAGACCGCGTGGGCTGTCATGGGCCTGTGCGCGTGCGGCGAACTCGGACGCAAGTCGATCATCAACGGGACCACCTATCTCATCCGGCGCCAAAACGGCGATGGAAGCTGGACCGAACCGCAAACTACCGGAACCGGATTCCCGAACGTGTTTTATCTCAACTACGACATGTACCGGAACAACTTCCCGCTAATGGCGCTGGCCACCTACGCCAACTACAGCGCAGGGAAGTTCCATTCGAAGACGCATTACCGCTGCTGAGGCGGTTACGCCGGAACGGTGAACGGGGTGGCGGAGCGATGTGCTGGCTGGCGTCGGCGGCGCTTTGTTATCGTTATCCAGCCCGGCGGCGGCAATGCCTTCATGGCGCAGATTGCCCATCAGCGCCCATGCGTGAACGCGCCAACCGGTCATTCCGCACGCCTCGGAGAGGCTTCTTGAGAAAAAACCGCCGGTCCTCGTCGTCATAAAAGATGCTCTCCGGTCGGTTTCCCCGCGCCATCGCGTAGTAGAACGCCCCGGGAGATTCGATGCCGATGCTTCGGGCCATGGGGGGCGATTATAACAATTAGAACAGGTCTGTCATCAATTGTCGCCTGACCCCTATTTCGTGCAAGATCGTGGCGGCTGCGCGCTCGCTTGGAGCTTAGTCCGGCAGCACTTTCGGTCAACCTTTATGAAGGCGTTGTGGAGAGCAAACCTCGAACAGTCGTGACGATTGCCGTCCGCGGGCCGCTGTTCAGACCGTCGAACCCTTCGAGGCAACACTCCCCCGATTACCCCCTGCGCCACCGCTACCCGCTGTGACACAGGGAAACCTTTACCGACAGGGTAAATCGTTGTTCCCAATCGATAAGCCCCCCCAAAGCCACCCCGTTCCAAGTACCCGTATACCGGTTGTATACAGGCGATGAAATCGGAACCAAACAAGGTCGGCGTTGCATTATCACGGAAACAAAATCGTCGATGGGGCAAACAATCGTGCCGGGCGTCCAATCCGCTTGAACGCTCCGAACTGCTTACGATGACCCCAACCGCAGGCGCATGATGCACTGCGAAATGTGCCAACCGGAAGCCTCGAACCTTGGTTGGATCGTCGCCTTCATTATGAATAACCAGAATATGCGGGCTAAGCCAAACACTGCCGATGCCGAAAGAGCAGTCCGCCCGCTTGAAACCGGTCGCACAGCCGCCCCATCTGTCTTTCCACGGTGGAAATACCGATTCGATCTTGCGTTCATTGTGTTAACCCTCCCCTTCTGGCTTCCGCTGATGCTATGCCTGGGATTGCTAATCTTCTGCCTGGACCCCGGGCCGATCCTCTTCCGGCAGCAACGCATTGGTTATCGAGGAAAACCCTTCACCTGCCTGAAGTTCCGCACCATGAAAACCGGCGCTGAGCCTGGCGCCCACGAAGCGCTGCTCGACCGCTTGATTGGCGCCGAAGCTCCCATGACCAAGCTCGACAACCTCGGAGACCCGCGGTTGATCCCCCTCGCCCGCATTCTTCGGGCCAGCGGCCTCGACGAGCTGCCGCAACTCTTTAACGTCCTCCGCGGCGAGATGAGCCTGGTCGGACCGCGCCCCTGCACTCCCTTTGAGTACGAACGCTATACGCCAGCGCAACGGGGGCGCTCCAATGTTCCTCCCGGCTTGACCGGCTACTGGCAGGTTAACGGCAAAAACACAACCACCTTCGCCCAAATGATCGAGATGGACCTCCACTACGCGAATCACTTCTCCCCCTGGATGGACCTCTCCATCCTCTTCCGAACAATTCCAGCCCTCCTTGCCCAAGTGTCCGCTTTGCAAGCCCCCGCCGACAATTCCACAATCGAATAAACTACTATCGGAAAAAAGAACTATGGAACAACCAATCTCTGTCGCGGTAGTGGGGTGCGGATACTGGGGACCGAACTTGATTCGTAATCTGCTCAGCCTCCACGATTGCAAAGTAAAAGCAGTCTGTGACGGCAACCCCGACCGCTTGAAACACATCGACGACCTGCATCCCGAAATTCAGACGCTCGGCGACCATGAACGCATGCTCAATGAGCTCGAATTGGACGCCGTGCTCATCGCCACTCCAGTAAGGCACCACTACGCCCTCGCCAAGGCCTGCCTTCTTGCAGGCAAACACACCTTCATCGAAAAGCCAATGGCGTCTTCCTCGGCCGAATGCGAGGAATTGATCGCCCTGGCGGAGCGAAATAACCTCGTCCTAATGGTCGGGCACACCTTTATTTACTCTTCACCGGTTCGCAAAATCGTCGAGATCGTCCGGGCCGGCGATATCGGCGAAATACGGTACATCAATTCGCGCCGGCTGAACCTTGGGCTCTTTCAAAAGGACATTAACGTCGCCTGGGACCTGGCGCCCCACGACTTGTCGATCATCCTCCATGTTCTCGGCGAATCCCCGCTCGCCGTAAACTGTCAGGGCAACGCGCACCTCACCGACTGCGTCGAGGACGTCACCAACATGTCCCTGATCTTCAACAACCGGCGCTTCGCCACCGTCCAAAGCAGCTGGCTTGAGCCGCGCAAAGTCCGCGAAATGACGATCGTAGGCACGCGCCGCATGATCGTTTACGACGATGTCGCCCCCATTGAAAAAGTCCGCATTTACGATGTCCGCGTGGAGCGCCCGCCGCACTACGATACCTTTACTGAGTTTAACTATTCCTACCATTACGGCGACAGCTATATTCCAAAGATACCACAAGAAGAGCCGCTAAGGGCGGAATGCCAGCACTTCCTGCACTGCATCCGAAGCGGTTCCAAGCCAATCACCGGCGGCAGGGAGGGATTGGAACTGGTGCGCATTCTCGAAACCGCAATGGAGTCTCTGCACCAGGGAGGCGCCCCCGTTCCGTTCCGGACAGCGCCATTGCAACCGGCGTCTACCGATGGGAGCAAGTCGAAATAACGGGCCTATGGACTCTCCGGATCAGGCCTCCTGCCACCGCATTGCCGACGACGTAACGCTCGGCGAACGGGTTCGAATTTACGCCTTTGTCAACCTGTACGGGTGCAAGATAGGAGACGACAGCCGGATTGGCGCCTTCGTTGAGATACAAAAGGGCGCCACAATAGGCGAGCGCTGCAAGATTTCCAGTCACACCTTCATCTGTGAAGGGGTCACAATCGAGCCCGACGTATTCATCGGGCACGGCGTCACGTTCATCAATGACCGCCACCCGAAAGCAACGCGGCCCGATGGAAAGCCCCAGGCCGAAGGCGACTGGCGCCTGCAACCAACACTCATTAGGCGCGGCGCATCGATCGGGTCCGGGGCGACAATTCTGTGCGGCGTATGCATTGGAGAAGACGCGATTGTCGGAGCGGGCAGCGTTGTAACAAAGGATGTGCCCGCAAACGCTGTGGTCGCGGGAAACCCTGCCCGGCCGCTTCGCTCACAGGCGGCGGCGCCGCAACCGAGTTCCATCTAAATTTAGGAAACAAGAACTATGAACAATAGCAAAGCGCGATTGATCGAAAAGCTGACCGCGGGGGAAGCCCACGTTGCCGTTATCGGCCTCGGGTATGTCGGGCTCCCGCTGGCAGTGGTGTTTGCCGAAGCGGGCTACACCGTGACCGGTTTCGACGTCGATTCCAGCAAGGTCGATGCGGTAAACAGCGGCAAATCGTATATTCCCGACGTCAAGCAGCGCGCCTTGCAGGATGTCGTCGGCCAGTGCAAGCTTCGGGCCACCACGAACTTTTCCGAGCTGGAGAACTGCGATGCAATATCGGTTTGCGTGCCGACGCCGTTGAACAAGACAGGCGATCCCGATCTGTCGTTTATCGTCTCGGTCATCGAAGAAGTGACCCGCTATATGCTTCCGGGAACAGTCATCGTTCTCGAATCCACTACCTACCCGGGAACGACGACCGAAGTGGTTCTGCCGCTTCTCTCGAAGAACAGCCGGCGACTAAAGGTGGGGGAAAACTTCTTTCTTGCATTCTCGCCGGAACGAGTCGATCCAGGGCGAACGGACTGGACAACGCGGACGACACCCAAGGTAATCGGAGGCGTCACGCAGGACTGTCTGGAGGCCGCGACCGCCTATTACGGACGGGCAATCGATACGTTGATTCCAGTGGGTTCCACCGAGGCTGCGGAAATGGTCAAGCTGCTGGAAAACACCTATCGCGCGGTGAACATCGGCCTGGTCAACGAAGTGCTGCTGATGTGCGACCGACTGCGCCTTGACGTTTGGGAAGTTATCGACGCAGCTGCAACAAAGCCCTTCGGCTTCATGAAGTTCACACCGGGTCCGGGGCTCGGCGGACATTGCATTCCAATCGATCCGCGGTACCTGTCCTGGAAGCTGCGGACCATGAACTATACCGCGCGCTTTATCGATCTCGCAACCGAGGTCAACAGCGGCATGCCCGGCTATTGGGCCGGCAAAGCTCAGGACGCGCTCAATAACGCCGGCAAAGCTGTACACGGAAGCCGCATTCTGGTGTTGGGCGTCGCTTACAAGAAAAACATAGCGGACCTGCGAGAGTCGCCGGCCCTCGATATTATTCATGACCTCACAAAAAAGGGCGCGCTCGTGGACTATCATGACCCATTTGTTCCCGAACTGGTATTCGACGGGGTGCATATGCTTTGTGTGCCGGACCTGGACGCTGCTCTGATACAGGCGGATTGTGTTATCGTGGCCACGGACCATTCCAACTATCAATGGAACGAGATTCGTGAAAAGTCTCGTTTATTGGTGGATACGCGTCGCGCGGTTGCAAACGCAAACAATCATCGGGCGAATGGAGGAAGCTTATGAAAGTGCCATTTCTGGATATCTCGGCCGGCAATGAACCGCTAAGGGCGGAAATCGATGCCGCCATTCACGAGGTAATCGATGCCAGCGCGTTTGCCGGCGGCTCGTTTGTGGACCGGTTCGAGGAAGAGTTTGCCGCCTTCTGCGGATGCCCGCATGCCATTGGGGTCGGCAGCGGAACAGAGGCGCTCTGGCTGGCGCTCCTGGGCCTTGGCGTCGGTCCCGGCGATGAAGTAATCACTGTGCCTAACTCGTTCATGGCAACGGCCGAGGCAATCACTTACTGTGGCGCCACGCCGGTGTTTGCGGATGTGGATCCCAATACCTACACCATGGATCCGGCGCATTTGCACAAGGCTATTACGCCCAAGACAAAAGCGATTATTCCGGTCCACCTTTTCGGCCAGCCCGCCGACATGGATCCCATTCTTGAAATCGCCGGCCTGTACGGTCTGCCGGTGATCGAAGACGCCTGCCAGGCACACGGGGCCGAGTACAAAGACCGCCGCGCCGGCTCGCTGGCGGATGCGGCGTGTTTCAGCTTTTACCCGGGGAAAAACCTCGGGGCTTTTGGCGAGGCCGGAGCCGTAGTGACCGGAAATCGGGAGTTGGCGGAGAAGATTCGCGTCTTCCGCGACCACGGGCAGATTCGCAAGTACTATCACAGCCGTGTCGGCTGGAATTGCCGCATGGATGGAATCCAGGCGGCGGTATTGCGCGTAAAGCTGCGCCATCTCGATGAGGCAAACGGTCGCCGGCGCGCACATGCGGCATATTACGACCAGGCGCTTTGCGCGATTGACGGCGTTGTGCGCCCCGTGCAGGCGGCCTATTCCCATCACGTCTACCACATCTACGCCATTCGCACGGGACGAAGGGATGAGTTTATGACCTTCCTTGCGAACCAAGGGATCGGCAGCGGCATTCACTATCCGGTGACCATTCATCTCCAAGAGGCCTACCGGGGACTCGGTTATCGCCGGGGCGCTTTTCCGGTAGCGGAACGCTGCTGCGGCGAATTTGTCTCGTTGCCGATGTTTCCTCAATTAACCACGGCCCAATTGCAAGCCGTCTGCGAAGTAGTCAGCAAGGCCGTGACCGCGCTCGCTTGACCCGAAAACGCGCGGGGAGCGCTCGAATCGGTCGCAGATATGCAAGACGAATCATTTCCCACCAAAGAGGCAACCCTGGACTTTAGCGATGTTCTCTTTATCTTGTTTAAGCACAAGTGGAGGATCCTTGCCTGCACGGTCGCAGGCATTCTCGCATCGATTGCTTTTCTCTGCTGCCAATTGGAAAATGAGTACCAGGCCAAGCTGTTGGTCCGGTACGTTCTGGAAAGAAGTGCCATCGATCCTGTCGATTCGCAGGTGAAGTCAGTTAGCGCCGGCACCGATGCCGAGAGTGTTATTAATTCCGAGGTGGAAATTTTGACCAGCGTCGATTTGGCTGAACAAGTGGCGGAGGCGATCGGCCCCGAACGTATTCATCCCGGAGTTTTCGCCGGCGACCGAAAGCGAATTGCGGCACAGGATATAGCTGCTGATTTGAAGGTGAAAGCGCTCAAGGGAACCAATGTGATCGCGGTCTCCTACAGGAACAATTCCCCCGAGCTTGCAATCAGGGTTCTCCAAGAGCTTGTCAGCCGATATTTCGACAAACATCTGCAGGTTCACCGGTCGCTCGGCGCCTTCAATTTTGTCACCGCGCAGACGGATCAGGTTCGTACTCAACTTCAACGCACGGAAGAGAAGCTCAAAGACCTGAAGGCGAAAGCCGGAATTCGCTCTCTGGAGGAGAGCACCACCGGCATTGACGCCGAACTCGCTGCCAGCAGGGCAGAGCTTCACGCGGCCCGTGTGCAACTCGCCGAGCAGCGCGCACGCGTTCGGGAGATCGAGCGCGCGCTAACCGGGTCGGCCGATGCGCCGATCGCCGCCGGCGTCGTTTTGTCGGGGGCGCATGCTGCCCAGCAATATGAGGCGATGGGACTGGCTCTCGCCCAATTACGCGGCCAACAAGTCAGCCTTTTGTCAAAGTTTACTCCGGAAAACCGTGCAGTGCAGGTAAACCGAATGCAAATTGCCGAATTAGAGAAAAGGCGCCGTCAATTGGAAAGTGCCGTTCCCTCAGTTGTAACCGGCGCAGCCCTCAAGACCGGCGGTGCAACCGGACCGCTCAGCCTCGTTTCGGAGCGCGCTCAGCTCGTCGCCTGCGAAGCGAAGACAACGGCCGTCGAATCCCACGTGAACGAAGTAGAGGCGCGGGCGAAAACTCTCGGCGAGCTTACTGCGCAAGTCGATCAACTCGAACGCGACCGCTCTCTTCAAGATGCCAATTACAAGTACTTCCAGGCGAGCCTTGAGAAAGCGCGGGTCGACGAAGCGCTCGATCCCTCGAAGATTCCGAATATTAGCGTAGTTCAAAAGCCGTCCATGGCGCCCAAGGACACGCCTCGCATCGTTAAGGGAGTAACCGTCTTTGCCGGCGGGGCTATTTTCGCAGGCCTTCTGCTCGCATTTCTCACCGAACTGGTGTTCGATCCCGCTGTTAACCGGGCCAAGGAGTTGGAAACCCGCTGTGGAATTCCCGTTTCAATATCGATTCCTTTCATGACGGGAGAGCGCCTCGACACAACTGTCGCAAAAGGCGAGAAAGTTCCTGCAGCGTCCGGCGATGGGCCGCACCATACGATTGCCCGCAGCCTTCGACCAAACTTCGCGGATATTCGAGACAGGCTGGCAATGCTTTTCGAGATAGCCGGCGTTGTTCGCAAACCCAGGTTGATTGCCGTCGCGGCGTTGGCCTCGGGTGGCGGCGCTTCCACCGTTGCCGCCGGCCTTGCTTCGGCGCTCTCGCAAACAAGCGACGGCAAAGTCCTGCTGGTGGACATGAACGTCCATGACGCTCCGGCGAAGCCGTCCGATGCGCAGCACCCGGTTCGCTCGCTTTCGGAAGCGTTGCGCCTTCGCAACGACTCGCGATCGCCGCTTCCGGACAAGCTTTGTCTCGCAACCGTTGGAGCAGCCAACCAGTGGGAGGGTCAGGTTGTTCCCCAAAAGTTCTACGACATGATGCCCGAGCTTAAGACTAGCGACTTCGACTATATCCTCTTCGACATGCCGTCGCTCGACCGAAGCAGCGCCGCCCTTGCAATGGCGGCTCTCATGGACAAACTGTTGCTGGTCATCGAAGCCGAGGTGAACAGTCGCACCGCGGCGATGCGTGCCTACCGCGAGTTGACAGCGTCCAAGGCCAGCGTTTGCGTAATTCTCAATAAAGTCCGCTCCTACGGACCCAAATGGTTGCAGAATGCCCTGTGACGCGGTCGGCAGTATTTTAGAGTATAAGCCATGGTTCACCAAACGCCAATCCGACAGGACGACTTAGTTGGCGAGCCGGTTGCCGAAAAGGCGAGCCCTTCGGACCCGACGCCGAACCCTGTTGCTCGCCCGACGATCTGGATCGACTTGGATAACACGCCTCACGTGCCGTTCTTCAAGCCGATCGTCGCCGAGCTGCGGAAGCGCGGCTTAAATATTACGCTCACAGCGCGCGATGCCTTTCAGGTGTGCGAACTGGCTGCGCAAATGGGGTTTCATGCCACGCGCGTTGGCAAGCATTATGGAAAAAACCCGCTCGCAAAAGTAACCGGTTTGCTATGGCGCGCGGCTCAGTTGCTTCCGTTCGCCCTACGCGAAAAGCCGATCCTGGCGCTTTCACATGGCTCACGCGCACAATTGCTTCTCTGCAACCTGCTTCGAATCCCGACCGTAATGCTGATGGATTACGAACACGCGCGAATGCCGTTGCTGCTGCGACCCCGATGGGAAATCGTACCCGACGCATTGATCGGCGCGGATCTGCACTGCAAACCGACACGGATCCGGAGCTACCCGGGCATCAAAGAGGATGTGTATGCACACGGCGTTGCGCCGGACCCGGAGCTGCCGCACCTGCTTCATATCGATAACGGCGACATTATCGTTACCGTTCGCCCGCCCGCGAGCGAGGCTCACTATCACAGTGCCGAGAGCGATCGCTTTTTCGTAGACTTCATGGAGCGCGTGCGCAACACACCGCAAGTCACGACCGTTCTTCTGCCTCGCAACACCAAGCAAGAAGTCGCCCTTCGCAAATGGCATCCGGAGTGGTTTGAGACTTCAAAGGTCATTATTCCCGACCGCACGGTCGATGGCGTGAGCCTTCTGTGGTACTCGGACCTGGTCGTTAGCGGCGGCGGCACGATGAATCGCGAGGCGGCCGCCATGGGCGTCCCGGTCTACAGCATTTTTCGGGGGCCGACCGGCGCCGTGGACGTGCAGCTCGAAAAGGAAGGCCGCCTTGTATTAATTCGCAGCCTCGATGAAGTTCGAACCAAAATCGCTCTTTGCAAAAGGTCCGGGGCCGCTTCCCGCGCCAATACCGTCCCGGCGGCTCTCGTTCAAATCGTCGATCACATCCTCGATATTGTCCGAATCGAGTGCGGGGCTGAATCTTCGGACGCAATTAAGGCAAGGCAGCCTCTTTGAACAATGAAGCCGCCAATAAAGCTCCTGATTGTAGCCGGCGCCCGTCCGAACTTCATGAAGATCGCGCCGCTCATCGAGCGTATCGATGCGATCGCGGCGTGCGGCGCATCGAACGGAAACCGCTTTCAGTATACATTTGTTCATACTGGGCAGCACTACGACAGTCGCATGTCGCGTATTTTCCTTCAAGAGCTCGGAATCCCTGAGCCTCACGAGAATCTCGACGCCGGATCCGGCTCCCAGGCGGTGCAAACCGCGAATGTAATGATCCGCTTTGAGCCCCTGTGCGCGGCTATCAAACCGGATTGGGTCGTCGTGGTGGGCGATGTCAACTCCACCATGGCCTGCGCCTTGGTATGTGCAAAACTGGGCGTGAAGGTTGCGCATGTCGAAGCGGGCCTTCGGAGTTTTGACCGAACGATGCCTGAGGAGATCAACCGGCTCCTGACCGATGCGATATCGGACCTGTTGCTGACGCCGTCGGCGGATGCCAATGAGAATCTCAAGCGCGAGGGCGTTCCTGACAGCCGGATCTCTCTTGTTGGAAATATCATGATTGACACGCTCGTTTCCAACCTTGGCAAGGCTCGCTCCAGCACCGTGCTTCACCGCTGTGAGGCGCGCCGGAAACAGTTCGCGTATGTGACCCTCCACCGCCCGTCGAATGTAGACGATCCGGAGCGCCTTGCCCGCGTAATGGACGGCCTGTACGCCATCGCCAAGGAAGTGCCTCTGGTGTTTCCGATGCATCCGCGAACCCAAAAAATGCTCACCCAATACCGGATTCCGCTTGCGTCCAATCGCCATCTTAAGTTGCTGGAGCCTGTGGGTTACCACGACTCGCTTTGTCTTACGGAGAATGCGAGGCTGGTGATTACCGATTCCGGCGGTTTGCAGGAAGAGAGCACGTTCTTCCGGACGCCGTGCCTTACTTTGCGCGCAAATACGGAGCGCCCCGTTACGATCGCGCTGGGCAGCAACAAACTCACCAGCCTCGAGCGCCTCGTGACGGATGCCGAGCATGCATTGCGCGCGAATGTCGACTCCGGCCGAATTCCGCCTCTTTGGGACGGGCAGACCGCAGACCGCATCCTGGCGCAACTGGCAGCACGAAGTTGACGGGCCAATGTCCGGAAGCACGAGTCTGCATTATGCTTACTGTAATTCTTAGTCTCGACTACGAAATTCACGGCAACGGAAGCGGCGACTCCTACGAGTTGATGGTTGAACCGACCGAGCGGCTTCTGAAGTTGTGCGACCGGTACAACGCAAAGGTTACCATCATGGCGGACGTCGCCGAGATTCTTAAGTTTCGCGAGCACGCCGAAACGACACGTCAGGACGCCTATCACTATTCTGCGATCGTTTGCCAGCTTTCCGATGCGGTCCGGCGCGGGCACGACGTTCAACTGCATATTCATCCGTCGTACTTTAATGCACGTTACGAGAACAAATCATGGGTGCAAGACTGGTCCGAGTACAATCTTGCCACGCTTCCGGAAAAGCGATTGGAAGAGGTTGTGCGACTGGGCAAGCAGTTCCTGGAGGAGACCTTGAAGCGAGCCGACCCCGCGTACGAATGCACGGTCTTTCGAGCTGCCAATTGGGCTGCCAGCCCATCGCCAAGCCTTGTTCGTGCATTAATCGACAATGGCATCCGCATCGAAACGTCTGTATTCAAATGGGGGCGACGACAGGGGATCGTGGAGTTCGACTACGCTGGCGCCCACAGCGAGCTTGTGCCGTGGCCGGTTGACGAAGCGGATATCTGCCGTTATTGCCACGATGGGAAACTGACTGAGGTTCCGATTTACTGCGAACGTCGCTGGATCGGAGCTTTCCTTAGTCGAAATCGCATTCGACGGGCGCTGTTTGGCGCAAGGCACTCGATTCCTCCACGAGCTTCCACGCCGATAAGTGTTTCCCGCCGGGTCGGATTTGCAGTGGAGCGCTTGCTGAATCTCCTTGCGTTGCCACTGAAGCGCCACGCCTGGAAGGCGGATTTTAACCAATGCACCGCGCGCCAGTTGTGCGCCGCCCTGAAAAGAGCCTCCATTAAGTTCGATTTTGACGGGCGCAACCGCCTCCCGTTTGTATTAATCGGCCACTCCAAATTGTTTACCGAGGCAAACGAACGAGATCTTGCCGGGTTCCTGGAGTATGTCCGGACTAACCCGCAGGCGTACCGTTTCGGAACGTATCACGATTACCAGTGAGGCCCGCGCATGTCCGACTTCGTATTGATCACGCCCGCCCATAATGAAGAGGCATATTTGGCCGAGACGATCCTTTCGGTGGCTCGGCAGCAGAGACTACCCTTGAGATGGGTCCTGGTTGATGACGCATCGACGGACGGCACTTGGGATATCATGCGTCGCTATGCCGCTGTGTATCCCTTCATCGACGCCATCTCCCTTAAAAGGCCGGCGGGAAGGCACTTCGGCAATAAGGCGACAGCATTCTCTGCCGGAGCCGCGGCGGTGCAAAGCCTGGCTTTTGATTTTATCGGCAATCTCGATGCCGATATCGCACTTGAGCCCGACTATTTCCGGCGGATTCTCCGCGAGTTCGATCGGGCTCCTTCGTTGGGCATTGCGGGGGGCATGGTTCACAGTTGCCTGAACGGGCGTTTCGTGTCGCAAGAGGTGGCGTTGGACAGCGTCGCCGGCGCCGTGCAGCTGTTTCGCCGGCTTTGCTTCGAGCAGGTGGGCGGCTATGTGCCGCTACCTCATGGCGGCATCGACGCTGCCGCTGAAATCAAGGCTCGAATGAATGGGTGGACGGTGCGGACGGTATCCGAGGCAAGAGTGTTGGAGCGACGCCGCACGGGATCGGCAAACCTGGCGCCTTTAGCCTCGAAGCTGGAGGAAGGGCGCCGGTTCCACTCGCTGGGATATAGCTTTAGCTTCTTAGCCGCCCGCTGCTTGTTTCGCTTGATGACACCGCCAATCTTGCTCGGCAGTGGAGCTGCCCTGCTCGGCTACTTGCAGTGCGCGGTGGAACGGCGCCCTGTCGCACTGCCCCCCGAGGTTGTGAGCTTCCTGAGGTTTGAGCAGCGAGCCAAGCTCCGTCGCACCCTGGGAGGCATCCTGAATTGGCGATGGCGACGAATTCAGACGGCGACTCATTAGTCATGTGTGGAATCTGTGGAATCTTTGAGATGGGGGGAAGCGTGGTAGACTCAAGCGCGCTGGATCGGATGACGCTGGCGATGCGTCATCGCGGCCCGGATGGGAGCGGCCGTTACGAGGACCGTGAGCTTGCGATGGGCCATCGCCGCCTCAGCATCATCGACTTGGAAGGTGGAGCACAACCCATTCTCAACGAGGACGGGCAATTCGTTACCGTCTTCAACGGGGAGATTTACAATTTTGTCGAGCTTCGCACTGAGTTGGAAGGCCTAGGCCACGTGTTTAAGACGCGCACGGACACCGAAGTCATTGTTCACGCCTATGAACAATGGGGCGAGAGCTGCGTTACGCGCTTTAACGGGATGTTTGCGTTCGCGCTTTGGGATCGATGCAAGCGTGAGCTACTGCTTGCGCGGGATCATTTGGGCATCAAACCTTTATACTATGTGCGCATTGGGACGTCGCTTCTATTCGCCTCGGAAATCAAAGCCCTGATGCAGGATTCGCGATGCCCTGCCGAGGTTGCTACCGATTCCCTGGCCGAACTGCTCACCTTTCGCTTCGTTCCGTCGCCAAAAACATTATTCAAAGAGATTTACAAGCTTCCTCCCGGTTACCTGATGAAAGCCGGCGAGGCCGGCGTAGTTATCAAGCGATACTGGAAATGGACGCCTCGGGAACGAAGCAAATCGAGCGAAGGAGAAATAATCGAGGAGTACCAGGCGCTCTTTGAAGACGCCGTGCGCCTTCAACTGCGAAGCGACGTCCCCTTGGGGCTGTTTCTAAGCTCTGGCATCGACTCGGGCGCGCTGCTCGCCGTCATGAGCAAGTATTCTTCCATGCCAGTCAGGACCTTCACCATCGGATTTGAATCCGGAGAGGGAACCAACGAAGTGGCCGATGCACGGGAACTCGCCCGAATATTCGGAGCGCACCACTATTCGATGACCGTGGGACCGTCTGACTACTTGCAATACTTCGAGCGATACATGCAGGATCTTGAGGAGCCTGTCGGGCACGAGCCCGCCGCGGCGTTCTACTTTGTCGCGCGACTTGCGAGCGAACACGTCAAAGTTTCTCTTTGCGGCCAGGGTGCGGATGAGCCATGGGCCGGATACGACCGCTACAAGGGAATCAAGCTCTCCAGCCTGTACAGCCGTTTGCCGACATCGATAACAGAAGGGATTATGCCACTGGTCGCCCGGTTTGCAGGCCGGGCCGAGCGGTTTAAACGGGGTGTGACCGCGCTCAGCGAGCCCGACATGCTGAAGCGGCTTACCAAAGTCTACTCCTTTTTTAGCGCCGAGATGAAGAGCCGCCTCTTTAAGGGGGAGCTTAAGGCGCAACTCGATGAAGACCCCTTGTGGACTCGAACGGCTCTGGCGCACCTGCAGTTGGACGTCAAGCATCTCGATCCGCTATCCCAGATGCTCTACATCGATACCCGGGCGAACCTGCCCGACGACCTGCTTATGGTCGGAGATAAGACCTCCATGGCAAACTCGGTCGAGGTTCGCGTGCCGTTCCTGGATTACAGGCTTGTGGAGTTTGTCGAGTCGCTGCCGGGACGCTTAAAGCTGCATGGACTCACGGGCAAGTACCTTCACAAGAAGGCCATGATAAAGTGGTTGCCGCGCAAGGTTGCCTACCGAAGGAAAAAGGGCTTTGCGCATCCTATCGCCCGCTGGCTGCGCACTTCAATGAAGCCGCTGGTCGAAGATTGCCTTTTGAGCGGCGACTCGTTTCTCAGTCGCTATTTCGATCAACGCTATATTGCGACAATGCTTGAAAGAGACCGGGCGGGCCAAGAAAATTACATGCGTCATATTTTCTTGTTATTGTCGCTAGAGCTCTGGCATCGGGCGTTTTTAATCAAGGACGGATCGCTTCCAACCCGCGCCGAAGGTCAGGAGACCCACCACCCATGAGTTCCGTTGCCCTAATGCTCGCAATGGTTGCCGTTGCGCTCGTCTTGGTTCTGCCCCGTCGGTTGGCTGCTGCGCCATTGATGGTCGGTATTTTACTTTCTCCGGTCAGCGACTCAGGCGAGGCGTGGATGCTTCATTTTAACGTGTTGCGAATCCTGGTTGCCGCCGGATGGCTCCGAATCACGATCAGAGGGGAGAAGATTCCGGCCCATTTAAACAGGCTCGACTGGATGCTGATCGGCTGGGCTGTTTGCATCGCGATCACCGGGCTCCTTCACAAGCCGGTCGGTCAAGCATCCGTTTTACGGGCCGGACTGCTTTACGATTCACTGGGACTATACTTTCTCTTGCGAGTGTTCCTGCGGGATTTCGAGGACCTGCGCCCTCTTGCAATGAGCGTCGTGGCCGCCACAATTGCGATCGCTGTTGCAATGCTTTGGGAGAGCAGCACCGGCAGGAGCCTCTTCTACTGGGGGAGCGAGACCCTTCAGGACAGCGATGTTCGCGTCGGGCACGTCCGCGCGCAAGGACCGTTTTTGCATGCAATTCTAGCGGGAACTGTGGGCGCACTGTGTTGGCCGTTGATTCTTCCGTTTTGGAGGAAAGCGCCGTTGCTGGGCCCGATTGGGATCGCCGCGGCGGTCTCGATGGTCTTTACAAGCAGGTCCAGCGGTCCAATAATGACAGCGACCTTTGTGACTCTGGCACTCTTACTTTGGAAGGCAAAGCCGTATCTATCGCTTTTCCGGTGGGGAGCACTGCTTGCGATCGTCTGCCTCGACCTCGTGATGCGCGCTCCTGTTTACTACCTGGTGGCGAGAGTCGATTTCACCGGGAGCAGTACCGGGGCCTTTCGCGCCGACTTGATCCACTCGGCCATCGAGCACGTAGACGAATGGTGGGTCGCCGGAACCGACCGAACCCGCCATTGGATGCCTAGCGGCGTGGGTTGGAATCCGGAGCACACCGATATTACCAACCAGTACATCAAGATGGGGGTACTCGGAGGAATGCCAACGCTTCTTCAGTTTGCGGGGGTGCTTCTGGTTGGCTTTAGCTGCGTAGGGACAGCACTCCGGGGAAGCGCCGGAGCGCCAGTACAGCAGCAGTTTTTGATTTGGTGTCTGGGAGCCATCTTGTTTGGCCATGCAATGACGTTCATTACTGTCAACTATTTTGATCAGTCCCTAGCAGTCTTTATAATGACCATCGCTTCGATAGGCTCGGCAGCTGACGCCGTTCGCCGGCAACAGCTACGCGGTTGCCTCAATCGAGACAACCCAACCGCGAATACCCGTCGAGATTTTCTCTCCACAGGGGCGAACCGGACAACCTGCCCTCTAATTGTGCCATGAATGAGCCTTCGGTCAGTATTGAATCCGCAAAGCCCGGAGTCGGAGAAGTGCATGTCCTCTGCTCGGAATCCCAACTAAATGAACGGCGTCAGGCGTGGGAGCGGTTGCAAAGCCATCCCAACGTGGACTGGGAGTTCTTCCGGTTAATTAATTCGGTCCGACAGGTAAAGCCATGCGTCCTGGAATTGCGAGAAGGCAATGAGACACGAAGCATCTGGGTTGGCCGGATCGAAGACGGCGAAGTGGAGCTTCCGTTCGGTTACATGCATTTGCGCATTAAGGTGCGTCGACTGAACATCATCAACGGAGGAATCATGGGGGATGACTCCATTGAAGCATGCCGTTTGCTTCTTAAACGTGCAATCGACCTGTTGGCTGAGCAGAACTGGGACATGCTTGTCTTTAGCTATCTCTCCTGCGAAACTCCCATGTTTGAGTTGGCGTCAAAAGCCCCTATGGCCTTGTGCCGAGATTGGAGCATATCTCCCGGCGTTCACTGGACGATGACCCTGCCCGACTCCCTTCAGGAGATCCTGAGTCGGCGCAGCAGTCGGCATCGCTCGCACCTAAAGGGCTTGCCACGGCGTCTGGAAGCTCGGTATCCCGATCGAGTTCGAGTGCGAGTCTTCAGGGAGCCATCGGAGGCTGATGACTTTTGCCGGGATGCGGCGGAGGTCGGCAGGGAAAGCTATCAGAGTAACCTGGGCGATTCGCTGCGGGCGGACGATGAATATCGGAGCCGATGCAAACTTCTTGCGGACAGAGGGGCGCTGCGTGGATACGTTTTGTACATCGATGGCCGACCGTGCGCCTATTGGATGGCGACATTGTGGGACGACGCAATCCACTTGAACGTAACAGGCTACTGCCCCACGCTAAGAAATTGGGAGCTTGGAACCATCCTGTTGCTCAGGCTCTTCGAAGACCATTGCGGAGCCACGGTCCGAAAAGTCGACTTTGGGCATGGCGACGCCGTGTATAAAGAGCGGTTCGGCGACAAATGCTTTCTCGAAGCCTCAGTTCATATTTATCGCGCATCCCTCCGCGGAGTACTGCTCAATCTTATTCGAAGCGGCTTGACGCGAACTTCCCGTGCTATATCGAGAATAATGGCAAGGCTGGGCCTCTTGCAACGAGTAAAGTCAATGTGGCGCCGAAGCCTTTCGGGTTCACAGGCGCAGACTCGATGGCGTCGAAATAATGCTTGCGAAACCCGTTGAATGTGGCATGCTGGCGTTCATGAGCAGGAATCACTTGAGCAGAGGACTGGCGCTTCGATCTTGCGGCATGCGGCAGGATGCGGCGACTACCGGAGTATCGACCATGAAAAATCAATTTCGGCGTTGGCTGCAAGTCGCTACAATGTTTGTGGCTTTGTTTATCGCAGGCGCTCTTGACGGGGCAACGCTATGTGTGGGCTCTTCCGCAACCGGCAATGGAAGCGGCAGCGATTGGAATAATTTGTTAGGCTGGAGCGCAACGCCATCTCGCGGCGACACGTGGTATTTGGCGGGGGGCAGTTTTTCCGGAAAGACCTTTAACACGCCCGTGAGCGGATCGACGCTTATTACGATCAAGAAGGCGACGGTAGCCGACCACGGGACAAGCACGGGCTGGAATAATACGATTGCATCGGCCGAGACGGTGTTCGGAAGCGAGATCCAGTTCGACTCGTCCTACTGGGTGTTTGACGGGCAGACCGGCGGAGGTCCGGGCAGTTGGGCGAGCGGCTTTGGGTTCCAGATCGCATGTGCGGACGATTCGCTTGCGATCATTCGGATGGGCTATAACGGACCCGCCAATAATGTCACCGTGAGGCACGTCGACCTCGCCGGAAAGGGAAGCGCCAGCAGCCAGGGCGGCTACTACTCAAACGATGGCGTGGCGCTGTACGGCTGCTCGAATATCACAATCTCCTACGCCTGGGTTCATGGAGCGGGGCGTTGCCCATTCTTTATCGACTGCGCCAACACGATCTTTGAATATTTCTACGTTCAAAGTTACTATGGCACCTCTTCGGTCCATTCCGAAGTGGCGTCGATTTATGACTTCGCGGGGTTGGTCATGGGCGACACCACATTTCGCAACAGCCTGTTTACGCATATCGTCTCGACTGGGGGCTTGATCTTCGACAATTCGAGCAATCCCTCGTCGCATCTCTATGTCTATGGCAATGTATTTTACAAGCCGCCGGGCGATTCTTGGGATCAGGCGAACGGGCTTATAGGCGGTTGGACCGGTGGAAACGGTGAACAGATGTACAATGTCTGGGTGTATAACAATACATTCGTCAATGTGGATCAGCTGTCGCTCAGCAACCTTCCCAACACCTTTGGAGGATGCCGCGCGATGAACAACTTATGGTATAACTGCACCGCGCCGGACTTCTCAAAGTTTCCCACTCACGATTACAATTATTTCATCAGCTCCGGCGCCACCCAAGGCGAGGCAAGCGGCGTAAGTGTGACCGGCAGCGATCCATTTGTCAACTCCGCCGGCCTTGATTTTAGACTTAAGGCGAATACACCGTCCGGATCAAACTTGGGCAGCCCGTACAATGTCGATCCGATAGGCGCTCTCAGAAGCACCTGGACGCGTGGCGCATATGAGTTTGGCGGTTCCGCCACAACGCCAACTCCGACACCGACACCGACGCCGATTCCCTCGCCGGCTCCGCCGAAAAACTTGCGCGTCGTGCCTGGAACGTAAACCAAGCGGCGCTGCACGGGAGGGAAGTGCGATGGCTGAGGAGAAGGAGGTGTGCGAAGAGGCGAGAGATATGGCGACGACAACGGAGGGAATGGTCGGCCCATTATCGCGCGGTGGTCGGAGGTTGCGCATCTTAGTCGCGATCGCCAGCTACGGAACGAGAAATCTCGAACTGCTAAAGTCTGTCATAGCCCGCTACCAGAGCCTGATCGATTTTGAGGTGGACATCACTGTCGTGTCAGAGTCGCCGAAGAATCCGGGCTCTGGAGTAGAGGTCGTGGTCGGCCTGCCGATCCGGAACCCATGGTCCTTGCCCTTCGCGCACAAGCAGGTGTTCGCGAGATGCGCCGACCGATACGATCTGTTTATCTATTCTGAAGACGACATCGGCATCTCCGAGGCCACAATTCATGCGTTCTTGCGGATCTCGCAGGTGCTAAGACCCGATGAGATCGCAGGGTTTCTACGATATGAAACGGATAAGACCGGCGATCGTCACTTCCCGGACTTTCACGGTCCTTTTCACTGGGACCCCCTCTCGGTGTGCAGGCGGGGAGAATACACGATCGCCGGGTTCAGCAACGAGCACGCCGGCTTTTACATCCTGACAAATACGCAGCTGAAAGCGGCAATTGCGTCAGGCGGCTATCTGCGAGAACCGTGGTGCGGGAGGTACGGAATGCTGGAGACAGCGGCGACGGATCCCTATACGTGTTGCTCGTTTCGCAAGATAATCTGTATTTCCGATATCTCTAATTTTCTGGTCCATCACCTCTCCAACAGGTATGCGGGGCAGGTCGGCTGCTCGGCATCTGCCTTTGATGAGCAGATCCGGGTATTGCTCGCTATCGGATCGGGCCAGCACCCGGCAACGAGCCTGCTCTCTTCGGAGCCTTCCGGTAGCGGCATACGCTGGGCAAAGAGATATGACGACCCGCCTGACCGCCGGTTGATGAGTTGCGTGCCTGCCGAAGCGAAGTCGATTTTGTCGATCGGATGCGGGTACGGAGCGCTTGAGGCAGCGCTGCTGGAAGATTGCAAGGTCGTGACAACTCTGCCTCTGGATTCCGTTTGTGGTGCAATCGCGACCAGAAAGGGCATTGAGGTGGTGTACGGGACTCTGACACAGGGCCTTGACGCGCTACGAGGACGGCGGTTCGACAGCATTATCGTGCCGGATCTTCTCCACCTGTTGAAGGACGTCTCGAGCTTGCTCTCTTGCTGCGCTTCGTTGCTGCGCACTGGAGGGGCGCTACTGCTGGCCGGCCCAAATTTCTGGTATCTGCCTACGGTTGTAAACCGATTTGGCCCTTGGTCGAAACAACCCGGAGGGCCAGCTTTCGACCGATCGGGCATTAACGAGATCAGCCCTTTCACCTTGCGCCGACGGTTGAAGCGCTTCGGACTGCGCGTTGAACCCGTTGTGTGGCGCGATCCCGTAGCCCGAGTCTCGTTAAGCGGTTCGCTCAAAAGCGAGCCATGGCCAATCCGGTTGCCAAGAGTTGCTTGGAATCAATTGAAGCGAACGGCTGTTTTGAACGGCAACGACGCTGATCCGGCGCGCCTCCCTCACCAAGCGCTAAGCTTTTTCGGTTGCGTAATGGCAAAGACGTGGATCTTGCGGGCACGGAAGCTTTGACATAGGGCTGGCAAAACATGCCGATGCCAGCCTCCCGAGTCCCCCGGCGCGATTAACCGTTTGAGCACCTTGCATCGCCCGAAAAGGAATGCGACCTGCCCCGATTCTGCGACGAACCAAACCTTCCGGACTGGAATGAAACTGAGCATTGTAATCATCTGTTGGAATGACTCCGAAGTAATCCAGAACTGCCTGGAGTCAATCTACCGGGAAACAAGCAGCATCGAGTTTGAAGTCATTGTCGCCGATAATGGATCAACGGATGGTTCGCCCGGGCATATTCGAAGGAGCTTTCCCTCGGTTCGAGTTGTTGAAAACAATGCGAATCTCGGCTTTTCGCGGGGTAACAATTCTGGAATTCGCGTTGCACAGGGCGAGTATATCCTCATTTTGAATCCCGATACGATTATTCTGGACCGTGCGCTGGAGAAGCTTGTCGCCTTCGCCGACGAGCATCCGGAGGCCGGGGCCTTTGGCTGCCGCGTGTTAAACGAGGACGGCTCTTTCCAAGATCCGGCTCGGCCGACTCCGACAGTGTCCGGTCGTTTGATTGCTGCGCTCTACCTTCGCTGGCTTGGACGGATTTCCGAAAGATTTGTTTCTGACCTCTATCCAGGCTGGGATGGCCTAAGCGAGCGCTATGTGGGGTCACAGTCCGGGTGCTGTATTTTGCTGCGGGGTGACCTGCTAAAGCGTCTCGGGGGATTCGATGAGCGTTTCTTCTATCACTGCGAAGAGACGGATTTGTGCCTCAGAGTGTGGAAGGCGGGATCGGTCGTATTGTTTTACCCCGGAGCAGAGATCATTCACAAGGGTTGGCAGGGCCGGCAGTTTCCGATTCGCTTCATGTTGGAAACCTACCGCAGTAACTATCGTTTGTTTTACAAACACTACGGTCGCAGCGGCGCTATTCGAATCCGATGTGTGTACCTTGCGGGGCTGCTTTTTCGATACAGCGGGTTCAGGCTATTGAGCCTGTTTCACAACACAGAGGCAATGAGGCACCGGCTTAAGACGTATCGAGTGGCGTTGTGGTGGCATTACCGCCTCGATCCGATTCGCTTTGTCGAAGCGGGCATAGAGCCTGAGACCGGCTACGATCCTCTGGCTTCAGCCCCGCAATTGTTCCAGACATCGTAAGCTGCCTATGCTGATAAAGCCTCACGTTTCGGTCATCGTTCCCACCCATAACCGCAGAGATCTGCTATTGCGCCTGCTCGAATCTCTTCTTTGGCAGGATTTCGCTAAGGATGCATTTGAAATTATTGTGGTTTGCGACGGCGATACCGATGGGTCGGGCGAGGCCGTGGCGGACCTCGCACTTCGACACCCGCGCTTACGGCTTATCGCACAAACCCAAGGCGGTCCGGCAGCGGCGAGAAATGCCGGAGCCAAGGCCGCGCGAGGGCAACTGCTGGCGTTTACCGACGACGACTGCGTTGCGTCTCGGCACTGGTTGACAGAATTGGTTTGCGCGCTGGAGTGCGCAGGTACGGTGGCGGTGCATGGCCGGACGATCACGATGCCTTCCTTATGTACGCCATTGACGCATCAGATTGAAAGCAATCCAAACGAATTCGTGGCGCCCAGCTGCAACGTCGCGTATCGGCGCGATGCGTTCGAAGTGGCAGGTGGGTTTGACGAAGGCTTCTCCTTTCTAAATGAAGACGTGGACCTCGCCTGGAGGGTCGCTGCTCTAGGGGCGTTCCGATACGCGCCGAATGCGCTGATCGTCCACCCGCCGCGGCCGGAGTCCTTCAAGAGAGCTGTCTCGTGGGTGCGAAACCTGGAAAGCGAGTTCTTGCTATTCGCTAAGAATCCGGCCGCCTACCGAAAGTATCGCGGAAGCTCGCCATGGATGACCATCTACTGGAAAATCCTTGTCTGCTGCAACTATCAGCAAGCTAAAGGAGTCGTTAAGTATACGCTTTACAGGGGGCGGCCTGACCAGTCGCTCATCCAGGCAGCCTTGATTGTCGCCCGCTCCTGGCTGCTGGTCTCCCTGTTTCCGCGATTTCGAAGGGCTGCAAGAAAGTGCCGGCTGCATGAAACGCCGCAGCTTCGAGCCTTGGGGACCGCCAGAGAAAAGAGAAACGAACAAAATACGTAACCAACAAAATTTTGGCGGCGCTTGGGACTCAAAGTGAAACCATGAAGATACTCGTTTTCTCAGACAAACTCGACGTTGGTGGAGCGCTGGTTAATGCGATCGAAAGCGCTGGCGCCCTCCGCGATCTTTACGGCCATGACGTAACCTACTTTGCAACCCCCGGGCCCCTGCTCGATCTGGTAGAGAAATGCCGACTCCGGTTTATACCCGCACCGGAGTCTCTGGTGCTTCCGTCTCCGGCGCGGATGCGAGCGCTACGCGAATTGCTCCTGCGCGAGAGTTTCGATGTGATCTATGTCTGGGATTGGTATCAATGCCTGGACGCCTACTATGTCGCTCACCTCTGGATGCGCGTTCCAATGGCGGTCACCGAGATGTCGATGAGCGTTCCTCAGTTCTTGCCGAAAAGTTTGCCGACAACCTTCGGGACGCCGGATCTGGTCGACCAGGCGAGGGCTGCGGGACGTCAACTGATCTCGCTGCTGCTGCCGCCTGTGGATCTGGTGGCGAATTCGCCTGGCGCGGTCGCCGCCGATCCGGTCAGGGAGCGCTACGGTCTCAAAAGCAGCGAGGTAACGCTGGCGATTGTTTCCCGCCTGGCAAGCTGGATGAAAAGCGAAAGCGTCCGAAGGGCGATCGAGGCGGTCGGGACGCTCGGAGGGCAGTATCCCCTGCGCTTGGTAGTTGCCGGCGACGGCGATGCCCGCGGACAGCTCGAACAGCTTGCCTCGGAAGTCAATTCCGCCCTTCAGCGCCCAGCTGTCGTATTCACCGGTTCGCAGCTTGACCCGCGCCCGGTTTATGCCGCAGCGGATATTGTCCTTGGAATGGGAGGGTCCGCGTTGCGCGGGATGGCATTCGGCAAACCCGTCATCGTCATTGGCGAAGAAGGCTTTTCCGCTCCGGTCACGCCCGAAACCGCTAAGTTTTTCCAATATTACGGCGTCTATGGAACCGGCGGCGGCGATCGCGATAACTCGCGCCTTACCGGTCACATTCGAGCCCTCGTCGATTCGCCGGAGGCTCGCAGGAGCCTCGGAGAGTTCGGACGTCAGTTTGTCGTCGAACACTTTGACCTTAAGAAGGTGACTGCACAGATGGATCTCCTTCTTCGCGGGGCCGCGGCTCAAGCGCCGCGCTTCCGTACCGCCGCAGTCGACGGACTGAGAACTGCCGCGATTTGGGTTAAGCAACGCCGTTTTCTACCTGCGCGCTGGGGGCTTTGCCGGGCGCTATTTCCGAAGCCGGTGCAATACACCATGCCTTGCGACGCCCTTGACAAGCCCTGATTCTCCGACGCAGGCGACAAAAGCCCAGCGCCCTGTATGACTACCAACTCTCCAGCAGCGGCAACCGAATCGCGGCACTCCGCTTCTGAACAATCCGATGCCCGGCGGACTCCGACGTATCGCCAGATAGTGAAGTCATCGGGCGTCATAGGAGCGGCGTCACTCGCAGGCATCGCCCTTGGAATTGTGCGGACAAAGGCGATCGCACTCATTCTCGGCCCAACGGGCATCGGGCTGATGGGTTTGTACGGCTCGATTGCTGACGTCGTCCAAAGTGTTGCAGGCATGGGGGTCAGCAGCAGCGGAGTGCGCCAGATTGCCGAAGCAGCCGGGTCGGGTGAAGAGGAGCGAATCGCGCGCACCGCTACCGCCCTCAAGTGGATTGCGCCGCTGCTTGGACTAATGGGCGCTTTGACGCTGCTCCTGTTTTCGCGGCGCATCTCGCTACTGACCTTCGGCACCAAACACCACACCCAGGCCGTTGCCCTGCTATCGCTTGCAGTCCTTTTCACGACCATCGCCGGCGGTCAGGCGGCGCTTGTTCAAGGGATGCGCCGGATCGGGGATCTCGCGCGCATGAGCGTTCTGGGCGCCATCGGGGGCACGGCGTTTTCGATTCCGCTAGTGTATTTCTTTGGCGAGAAGGGGATCGTGCCCACACTCATCTGCGTGGCGGCGACGACCATCGCGACTTCCTGGTGGTTTAGCCGCAGAATTAAGATTCCACGCATCACACTTCGGTGGCGTGAACTAAAGCGGGAAACATTCGGGCTTTTGCGGCTCGGAGCAGCGTTTATGGCAAGCGGCTTTCTCGCTCTGGGGGGCGCCTACGCTATCCGAATTATCATCGTTCACAAGATCGGTCTCGAAGCTGCCGGCTTCTACCAGTCTGCATGGGCTATTGGCGGCCTTTATGTGGGGATTGTTCTCCAGGCGATGGGCGCGGACTTCTATCCCCGCCTTACAGCAATTGCGAAGGATCACCATGAGTGCAACCGCCTTGTAAACGAACAGGCGCACATCAGCCTTTTGCTGGCGGGCCCCGGCGTCATCGGAACCCTAACCTTTGCGCCCGTAGTAATAGCGCTTTGCTACTCAACGAAATTCGGGGCTGCTGTGGAAAACCTGCGCTGGATTTGCCTCGGAATGACTTTGCGCATAATCGCCTGGCCGATGGGGTTCATTCTCCTGGCAAAAGGCGCGAGCACTCTATTCTTCCTAACCGATGTCGCCGCGACCGCCGTCCACATGAGCCTGGCGTGGCTCCTTATAGCGAAATTCGGTCTGAATGGCGCCGGGACAGCCTTCTTTGGATTGTATATCTGGCACGCGCTCCTAATTTACACAATCGTCCGACGCCTTACCGGGTTTCGATGGTCTGCGGAGAACCTTCGCCTTGCAGCCATGTTCCTTCCGCTTGTCACGCTCGTGTTTCTGCAGTTTTACTGGCTGCCGTTCTGGCTTGCCACCGGAATCGGGGCCACAGCCCTGCTCATTAGCGGATATTACTCGGCCCGGGTTGTGCTCTCTCTTGTCGCGATGAAGCACCCACAATAGAACGATGCAATCGATCCCCGACAGCAACAGGCGAACCATCGCCGCAGTACATGGCCTGCAACCAATTCAAGAGGATCCAGCCTTCGAACTGGACCTTTCACGGCATCTCAAGACCCATTATTCGCAAAGCGCCCTCCTGGAGCATTACTCCCGGTTTGCAAATGGCGAAGGTGAGCTGGACCGCTTGATGAGAAGAGCGATCTGGCGGGCCGTGGCTCGCAAGTTCGGCTTTGGGGTGACCATCGCACCCGGCGTCGGATTTAAGCACCTGGAAACCTTTGAGATCGGCAACGGCGTCTTCATCGGCGCCCAGGCCTATATTCAAGGGCGCTTCGATGGGATTACACGAATCGGCGATCGTGTCTGGATTGGACCCCAGGCTTACCTGGATGCGCGACACTTGATCATGGAAAGCCATGTCGGTTGGGGACCCGGGGCAAAAGTCCTGGGATCGTCCCATCTAGGCGTGCCGCTTGACATCCCGATTATCGAAACCGAATTGCAAGTTAGGGCAGTCCATGTCGAGGCCTGGGCCGACATCGGGACGGGAGCTATTCTTCTGCCGGGCGTTACAGTGGGCAAAGGGTGCATCGTGGGCGCTGGATCCGTCGTGACCAAGGACGCTCCCGCCTTTTCGGTCGTTGCCGGCATCCCGGCGCGGTTCTTACGCTGGCGGAGTGGGCAGGATTCGCCGACTATTCCGCCAGAACAGCCGAACTCCGACAAGCTTCCGTAATTAGACATGAGTCAACTCGAAGGATTATGAACATTCGATCAGGTATCGCTATTGTATTATGGGTATGGTTGCAGCAGTCGCTGTATACCGTTCAGGCGACAACGATATCGCTTTGGCCGGCAACCAGCGGTCCAAGCCTCGTCGATTCGGGACCGGACAATTCGGTGGAGCTGGGAATTAAGTTCCAGTCGGACGTCGCTGGAACAGTTACCGGCGTTCGCTTTTACAAAAGCACGGCTAACGGAGGAACACACGTTGGCAATCTTTGGACCGCCAATGGCACCTTGATGGCAAGCGGAACGTTCACCGGCGAGACCGGGTCCGGTTGGCAGCAAGTTAATTTTGCCCAACCGATTTCCATCTCGGCCAGCACACAATACATCGCCTCGTATCATGCAGGCGCCGGGCACTACAGTGCCGACCTGAATTACTTTACCACGACCGGTGTGGACAATCCTCCCCTGCATGCGTTGACCAGTCAAAGCAGCGGCGGCAACGGCGTGTTCGTTTACGGATCCGGCAGCGTCTTTCCAAATGCCGTATATAAGGACATGAACTACTGGGTGGACCTGGTTTTTCAGACCGGAACAGGCCTGGCAATTACCCAGTCGTCCCCGGTAATGGGAACGCAAAGCGTTTTGTATTCTGCCTCACTTCTGGCAACCGGTGGCGTCACGCCATACACCTGGACTATCTCGGCGGGGGCGCTGCCTCCGGGCCTCGTCCTGAATCCCGGCAGCGGCTTGATCAGCGGCACGCCCGGCGTAACCGGAACCTTTTCGTTTACTGCTCAGGTGACCGACTCAGGCACCCCTGTTCAGATTGCATCGGCCGCGCTGACGATCGTCATCGGGCCGGTGCTGGCTGCTTCCGACCTTTGGACCTCCGCAAGCGTGCCCACAGTGGCAGACAGTGGGCCGGATTCAGCGGTGGAGCTCGGCGTGCGCTTTCACAGCGATATCGCTGGAAACATCAACGGTATACGCTTTTACAAGTCGCCCCTCAATACGGGAACCCATGTGGGAAACCTGTGGAGCGCCTCCGGAACGCTCTTGTCAACGGCGGTCTTTGCCAGTGAATCCTCCTCGGGTTGGCAACAAGTCAGCTTTTCGAACCCCGTGGCGATCAGTGCGAGCACCGACTACGTGGCCTCATATCACGCGCTGAACGGCCACTACAGCGCGGACCCAAACTATTTCGCATCGAAGGGAGCCGATAATCCACCACTTCATGCGCCTGCCAATGGAAGTGGAGGCGGAAACGGTCTCTATGCTTACGGCGCGGCCAGCACTTTTCCAAGTAAGACGTGGAGCGCTTCTAACTACTGGGTGGACGTTGTATTTCAATCGGGGACGCAGACCACAGGAAGCATTCCGACGGTAATCAGCGTAAACCCGGTTCCCGGTGCAACTGGAGTCGGCGTCGCCACAACGCCAAGCGCGTCGTTTAGCGAAGCGATGAATTCCGCCAGCATCAACGCAAACACAATTCTTTTGCGCGATGCATCTGGCAACGCGATTCCCGCGTCGATAGCGTACAGTTCCGGCGGGTCTATGGCAACGCTGAGCCCATCGGTTTCCCTGAGTCCCGGCAACGCCTACACCGCGGTGGTCAAGGGCGGCCCGGCGGGCGTTGCGGACCTTTCGGGAAACACCATGAATGGCGACTTCTCATGGAGCTTTACGACGAGCGCTAGTTATGGCGCCAAGGGAGGCGGCCCGGGGGGACCGATACTCATCATTAGCGACCCATCTAATCCGTTTGCCGAGTATCTCGCCGAGATCTTGCTCACGGAAGGGCTTAACGAGTTTGACTTGAAGAACATTTCAACGGTATCGCCCGCCACGCTCGCAGCTTATGACGTTGTGGTGTTGGGCCAGGTGTCTCTGTCGGCCGCCCAGGTATCGATGCTGACCGATTGGGTAAACTCGGGGGGCAATCTCATCGCCATGCGCCCAGACAAGCAACTGAGCGGACTTCTTGGCCTCCAGGACGCGGGAGCAACGATCGCAGAGGGATACTTGCTTGTGAATACAGGAAGCGGCCCCGGCGCTGGAATTGTAAACCAGACGATTCAGTTTCATGGCACGGCAGACCGGTACACGCTCGCGGGCGCGACCAGCCTGGCCGATCTTTATTCCAGCGGGAGTGCCGCGGCGGGCAATCCCGCCATCACCCTGCGGGCGGTTGGCACAAGCGGCGGGCAGGCAGCCGCCTTTGTGTACGATCTCGCCCGGTCGATCGTCTACACGCGCCAGGGCAATCCGGCCTGGGCTGGCGAGGAGCGCGACGGCTTGCCGCCCATTCGCTCCAACGACCTGTATTATGGAAATGCGAGCTTCGATCCGGAGCCGGATTGGATCGACCTTAACAAAGTTGCGATCCCACAGGCCGACGAGCAGCAGCGCTTTCTGGTGAATCTGATTACGCTGATGAATTCCTCGCGGCGACCCCTGCCGAGGTTCTGGTACTTTCCCCATGGAAACCGCGCGGCAGTTGTGATGACCGGCGACGACCATGCGAACGGGGGCACGACAGGCAGGTTTGAGGAATACCTTTCATTAAGCTCAAGCAGCGGCACCGTGGCAGACTGGACGGCAATCCGCAGTTCGTCTTACATTTACCCGAACTCACCGCTCAGTAACGCAATGGCAGCCGCTTACAATGCGCAAGGATTTGAGATCGCGCTGCACTTGAACACAGGTTGCTCGGATTATACCCGCACGTCTCTGGATTCCATGCTGGTAAGCCAACTGAGTCAGTTTACAGGCGCATACCCCAGTCTGCCCCCGATGGTGACGCACCGAACGCACTGCATTGCGTGGAGCGATTATACCGTAATGGCGGAGGAAGAGTTGCTTCACGGCATTCGAATGGATTGCAATTACTACTACTGGCCCCCGGCATGGGTTTCAGACAGACCGGGCTTGTTTACGGGCTCCGCCATGCCGATGCGGTTTTCGATGATCGATGGCAACACGATCGACATCTACCAAGCCGTTACGGAGATGACGGATGAATCCGGGCAAACGTATCCCAAGACCATCGACGCCCTCCTTGACGCGGCGACGGGACCGTCCGGAGTTTGGGGCGCGTATGTTGCCAACATGCATACGGATTATGTAAACTCGCCGGGATCGGACTGGATCATAGCGTCCGCCATCTCGCATGGAGTTCCGGTAATCTCGGCGCGCCAACTGCTAACGTGGTGCGACGCGCGATCGAGCTCCGCTTTTCAGGCGGTAGGATTTGCGAGCAATCGGCTCTCCTTTACGGTGCAGGCAGGTTCGAAGGCGGTCGGTTTGGAGGCGATGGCCCCAATTCCCAGCGGGCTTAAGGTGACCGCAGTCACGTTGAACGGCGGTTCAGTTGCCTGGACTCTAAGGACAGTCAAGGGTGTCCAGTATGCAGTTTTGCCGGCGCAAAACGGAAGCTACCAGGTTAGCTATGCGGCGGACACGACTCCTCCGTCAGTGGTGTCGCTGACGCCCGGAAACACTCAAACCGGCGTATACCGGGATACGCCGGTGGTGTGTATATTTAGCGAGGCGCTAAAGGCTTCGACTGTCAACGCGAACACGATTACGCTCTACAACTCAAGCAATGCGATCGTTCCGGCGACGGTCGCGTATAACGAGTTCAACTTTACAGCCACGCTGGTGCCAACGAGTTCGCTGAGCGCATCGGCAACGTACCGGGCCGTGATCAAAGGCGGAGCGGGCGGCGTCTCGGACATAGCCGGTAACAGCCTTGCAAGCGACTTCACAAGTTCATTTACCACCGGGACGGCTACCAAGCCGTATTCGCTCTTTGGCACCACAAACACGCCAACGGTTGCGGCGGCAAGCGACACAAAAGCCATAGAGGTCGGGACACAGTTTAGCACCGCGACTTCGGGATATATTACGGCTGTGCGCTTTTACAAGGGTGCCGGCAATACCGGGACTCATATCGGCAATGTGTGGACTTCCGGAGGAACACTGCTTGGATCTGCTCACTTCACGAATGAAACGGCTTCCGGCTGGCAGACGCAGCCGCTTGCCACGCCTGTGGCAATCAGCGCCAACACGATTTATGTTGTTTCGTACCACACAACGTCGGGCCACTATTCCGCCGATAACGGCTTCTTCTCCATCGGGTGGACCAACTATCCGATACGCGCCTTGGGCAACGGGGAGAACGGGAGCAACGGAGTGTATACGTACAACGCAAACAGCGTGTTTCCATCAACCGCCTCCAGTTCAACCAACTACTGGGTGGATGTGGATTTCGTGACCAAGCTTTAGGTGTGGCCCGCGCGGGAGCGTGAACGGTTGCGGCGGCATTCTAATGCTACGCAACCGTTTCGCTGTTGCAAGGTTGAGAACGCGTCAGGGGGCGGGACGCCAACCCGCATCGGCCCACAACTCCCCGCTTACCGCAGCGTTGGTGACCATGAAGCAGATGGCATCGGCAATCTCGGATGGCCGAATGAGCCGCTTCAACTGCGTTTGCGGAAGAACCTTGTCGCGAATGTAGTCGTCTCCCAGCGCGCGCACCATTGGCGTATCGGTGAAGCCGGGGTGAATCACACTACAGCGCACGCCGTAATAGATAGCTTCGGCCATCAGGGTGGATGCGGCGCCTTCCAGGCCTGCTTTGGTGGAGGAATATGAGATCTGACCGACGTTTCCGATGGAGGCGATCGACCCGAGAAAAACCACCGCTCCTTGCAATCCTTCTTCCGGTTGCCAGCGTTTGAGTCCGCAACGAATTCGTTCGCGCGCCACTGCGGCAACCAATTCGACGGCCCAGTAGATCGGCGCGATCATGTTGACCTCCACGACCTTGCGGAAATCTTCGACCGGATAGAGGACCAACTGTCCGGTCTCCTTGTTCTGGCGCACGGCGAGCGCGTCTTTGGTAATTGCGGCGGCGGGCACGCAGATGCGTGGAACGCCGGCGCGCGATTGGATGTCGCTGTAAACATGCCGGCGAAAGTCGGGATCGGTCGTATCCCCGCGATAGGCCACGGCCATAAGCCGTCCGGTCTGTTCGTTAACCTCCCGCGCCACCTGTTCGACCCGTTCGCTGAAATCGACTAATGCCAACCCCGATGCGCCGCGCCGGGCCATGTCCACGGCAATAGCCTGCCCAATTCCACCCGCCGCACCTGTAATCACTGCCACATGACCTTCGATTGTCTGAAGGCCCCTTGCTTCCTCTGCATCCGTCTTCATAATGGAGGTTACACCCGCGCCGCGACCTTGCACCCTGATTTTGTCACTGAGTTCTTGCCGGTTAGGAAATTTCAAGTACGGTCCGCTCCTAATGCCTCCTGGCGTCAAAAAGTCTCGGCGGCGACCGTTGCCGCTCCCTTCCCCCAGCTTCGCCGCGCGCTGGCTGCGCCGACGCAACGCAGTAGTTCTCTGGTGGCTCACCCTGCTGCTGCTGGCAGGGATTGCCGCATATCCGGTCGGTGCCGCGTCCATTCGCACGGCGGAGATCGTTCTCGCAGGCGCATTGCTGGCGGAGTCTATCGGCCTGGGTTGGCGTTATCCTTGGCTGCGCTGGACGCTGCTTGCCGTGTGTGGGATTGCCGGATTTTTTCTCGCAATGCCGGGACGCCAGCGCTTTGACCGCATGGAATTGCGCCAGGCGACCGTGGAGGCCTTGAAGCGTTACGATGGCGTACGCTATTTTCGCGGCGGGGAAAACCGGTTGGGTATGGATTGCGCGGGTTTAGTTCGTCGGGGCGTTATCGATGCATTGTTTATCGACGGACTGCGTCATGCGAATCCGGTGCTGGTCCGTCGGGCTCTGGCGCTATGGTGGCAGAGTGGCGGCTTGCGCGAATTGCTCGGCGGCGCCGGAGGGAAGGCCGAACGGCTCTACGAAGTCAAGACGATGGCAGGGATGGACGATTCAAGGTTGCACCCCGGCGACTTTGCGATTGCGTTGAATGGAGCCTGGGCCGGTTCATTCTTGGGGAATCATACATGGCTGTATGCGAGCGCCGAGGCCGGCAAGGTAGTGCAGGCAAACCCGTGCGCCGCGCGGAGTACAGCAGCGCAGACGCCGGCGACGGTGCTGAGATGGCGGCATTTGGAAGTCGAACAGCTCGTGGGCCGGCGGCGTGGGTTGCAATAGGGTTCACCTTGATTCAGCAGTTGAAACCACAGATTAAGTGGCTCTTTTTCATCTTTGCAGACGTGATTTCAGGGCGGAAGGCCCAACGGCACTGGGAGCCGTACCGGGTTGTGATGGGCCTTCAGCCCAAGCCCTTGATGCTCAGAGACCTAGGCCGTTGGCCTAGGCTACAGTGTGGTCGCACCTTCGGCGCTGAGAGCGCTGCAAGATGAAAAAGAGCCGATTAACTGACTCAAGCTGCCGCTGAATTAGACGAACAGCAGCACCAAAGCCGCAACAGACACCAAAGCGGCAATCGCGACGAAAAACGTCCATGCGAGCCAGTAGGCACTGAGAACCAGCCGCAATGGCAGGCACGACAGCGGCGGTGCGGAACCGGCGCGGTTCCTGCAATCACGGCAAAGGAGTCCAGGGCTCGGAACCCGGCACACGCCCATCCGATAGCCCGCCACCAAATCGCCTGCGCCATACACCAATCCTGGGCGGTCCCCCAGAAGTGCCACTCGCAACGCTGGCGCCAATGCAAACATCGCCGAAGTAACGGAAGCCGCCGCCCCCGCGGATGTCAGGTAAAGGAGGGTCGATCGGCTCAAACCTCCTGAACACGAGGTCTTCCCATTGCCGGAATTCCGAGCGCTTCCAGGCGCCTGGGGGAAGCGTTCGTGACCAGGGCGTCAACCTCACTCCATTCCACCAAAAAGACCGGGGCCTCGCGTCCGAGCTTCGAATCGTCCAGGCAAAAGACAGCGGCGGCGGCGGTTTCCAGCAGCCGTCTTTGAAACGCGACCACCTCCGGCTGTGAGTTCCAGAGGCCGCGCGCATCGGCGGCCTGCGCGCCCATGAATGCAACATCGAGCTTGTAGAATTGCAGCGCTTTGCCGGCCATTTCTCCGATGAGCACAGATTGGCGCGGCAGCAGTTCGCCGCCGAGCAGATGCATCCGCAGGCGGGGCGCCGCGGACAGGATGTCCGCCACCGGCAGGCTGTTGGTGACCACCGTCAGCGGTTCGACAGGATTCCGCACCAGTTCCTCGGCGATAGCGTAAACAGTCGTGCCCGCATCGAAATAGATCGTGCTGTTGGGGCGGATCCACCGGTGCGCCCTGGCGGCAATGCGCGCCTTCGCCTTTGCCGCCTTTTCGCGCCGTTCGCGAAACGAAGCGAAGCGGTGGTTGTGTTCCACGAGCGCGCCGCCGTAGGTGCGGACGAGCTGCTTCTCGGCCGCCAGCGCGCACAGGTCGCGGCGCGCCGTGGCCTCGGAGACATCGAACTGCGCGCAAATCTCTTGAAGAGAAGCGTGACCATGCTGCTGCATCCAGGCGGCGAGTTGCTGCCGGCGCGCATTGACGATGTGGAGGGGAACCTTCACGACTGGCGGTTATTATCTCGCGGAGGTTATGACCGAGGTCAATCGTAAAATGAGGCAAACCAACTTTCTCCATCGTCTATCCTGTTAATCATCCTAATCCTGATAATCCTGTTGAAATTTCCTCCGGCTTCGGTCTGTGGCAACGCCAAAAATCCTCGCAGAACTGCGCGATTTCCTAGGATCAGACCTTCTGACCTCTACCTGGAATGGACGTGAGACCATTCGGAGCGGCGAAGCCGTGGCGCATTGTGGTCGCGCCAGCGTCTTATAGGACTGCGGCGAGGCCTGGTTGCCTCCACGGCGACGAACCGATGGGCGCAGGAAACGCTTTAGGTAATTCCTGAGACCCAGCCGCTTCGAAAGCGGTGGAGACTCCTTTCCATTACCCACAAGTTTGCAAATCGGGCGCAGGAGTGAGAACGGAGCCCCGAGCGTTGTCATCCTGAGCTTGCGAAGGATCTCACGAGGCGATCCCGACGTTCGTTTCAGTCGGCACGTAGTCGGAACTGACGGCTCGCCGGGCGGCGCTGTCAGCTTCGAGAACGGTGAATAGTGACATAACGCCAGCTGGCCTGCCGTGAGATCCTTCGCAAGCTCAGGATGACAAATAATAGGGGCCGCTCCGGTTTCCGTGCTCGGCTTCCGGTTTGTGGGTAATGGAAAGGGCACTTCACCGCAGTCCACGAGCCTCCTCAGCCGTTTGGGGGTCATCCATTTCGGACCGTGCCGGAGTTGGGCTCATTTTCATTCTCCAATCCGGCCGTTCTTTCCAGAAGAGGTCAGGAGGTCTGAGGATAGCAGTACAGAGAAATGCGAAAATCGCCGAGATCGGGGTTCTTTTCTTTCTTGGCGAGCTTGGCGTTCTTGGCGCGAGATCATTCCGGTTTCTGGCAGTCGCAAGAATCAGGAGGACGTGACGGACGGTAGTGAATCGTGAGTTTCGCCCAGCGCGTGACTTCTTTCGCCCTCTTCGTCTCTGTAAATCCTTTTCTTCGTGGCTTTTGTGCTTTTTTGCGGCCACTCCCACGTTTCACCCGCGTCGCCAGAGCGTCCTGCGATTTTCCAGCAGCGGCGGATGGACGACGCGCCGGTACCACTCGGCGCTGAAACCAAACCTTCTCTCCACTTCCGCAAAGAACGCACTGCATCCGTGGTCGTCTTCGGCGACCCATACGTGGTAGTCGCTATCGTCAACGCGGAACCCGAGGCAGACCTGGTCCACCGAAAACGGTTCGCGCTTGTAACCGAAGATTTCGCGAATATGCAGCCAGCGCACGCGGATCGCCGTTCCCCGGTTGCGCTCAACTACGAATTCCTCACCGTCAAAGCGCACATCGTTCTTGAAAAGATTCACCCATCCCCCTTTTCAACCATCTCGCGAAACTCGTCCTCCCCCACGACGCGCACCCCGAGCTTTCCGGCCTTCTCCAGCTTGCTGCCCGCTTCTTCGCCGGCGAGCAGGAACGTGGTTTTCTTGCTGACGGAATCAGTCACTTTTCCGCCATTGGCGCGGATGATCCCTGCGATTTGCTCGCGCGGCTGGCTCAGCGTGCCGGTGATGACCCACACGGTACTCGCGAACGCACCGCCGCGTTCGTGTTCCGGCGCGGCAAGTTCGTCGCGCTCGCCGAAATTCAGTCCGGCTTCGTGCAACCGCCGCACGATGTCGCGGTTCTCGGGCCGGGCGAAATGCTGGGCGATGCTCAGTCCCACCACCGGGCCGACATCCTGAATGCGCTGCAAATCATCCGCCGTGGCGTCCATGAGCAAAGCCAGCGGGGTGCGCGTTGTCACGGCATCCGTACGGTCGGCGGGCGGAGCGGCAAACAGCGGCAGCGTTTCCTCGCCCTCCGGCTGCTTGGGTGGCTGCGGCGGCCGGCGGAACTGCGCGACAAAGACACCGGCCAGGGCGCGCGCGGAGGTCGCGCCGACGTGCAAAATCCCCAAACCGAAGATCAAGCGCCAGAGCGGCCTCGACTTGCTCTCGCCGACCGCCTTCAACAAGTTGGCGATGCTCTTCTCCCCAGTGCGCGGAATGGTGGCGAGTTTTGCGGCGGTGAGCTGGTAGAGGTCGGCGAAATCGCGGGTTAGCTCGCGGTCGACCAGTTGTTCCACCATCGCCTCCCCCAATCCTTCGATGTCCATCGCGCCGCGGGCCGCGAAATGTTCCAGCCGCCGCTTGAGCTGCGCCGGGCAGGCCGCGTTAATGCAACGCACGGCCACCTGGCCCGGATCGCGCACCACCGGACTGGCGCATGCCGGGCAAGTTTCGGGCATTGTGAATACCTTCTCATTACCGGAACGCAGCTCTTTGCGCACGCCGACCACCGCCGGAATGACCTCGCCCGCTTTTTCGATCACCACGATGTCCCCTTCGCGGATGTCTTTGCGCGCGACTTCCTCCTCGTTGTGAAGCGTTGCGCGCGCGACCGTGCTGCCGCTGACCGGCACCGGTTCCAGTTCCGCCACCGGCGTAAGCACCCCGGTGCGGCCCACCTGGATGACGATCCGATTCAGGCGTGTCTCCGCGCGTTCGGCCTGGTATTTGTAGGCCATCGCCCACCGCGGAGCTTTCGACGTAAACCCGGCTGCGCGCCGCTGCGCAAACGAATCGACCTTGATCACCGCGCCGTCGGTCTCGAACGGGAAATCGTGCCGGACCAGATCCAGCGCGCGGATGGCTTCAAGCACCTCCTCCAGCGTCCGCGCGATCCTGGGGTTTTCGTGAACGGGCAATCCGCAGGCCGCCAGCGCCGCCAGCGCCTCGCGGTGGGTTTGCCAGTCCGCGCCCTGCAACGCGCCGGTGCCGTAAAAGATCGCCCCCAGGCCGCGCTTTGACACGATCGCCGGGTCGAGCTGCTTTAGCGATCCGGCTGCGGCGTTGCGCGGATTGGCAAACGGCGGCTCGCCCGCCGCCGCGCGCTCTTCGTTGAGCGCAGCAAACTGGGCTTTCGGAAGAAAAATCTCCCCTCTCACCTCCAGCAAGCTTGGACAGGTACGGCCGGCAAGCCGGTGCGGGACGGAACGGATCGTGCGGACGTTCTGGGTCACATCGTCGCCGGTTGTGCCGTCCCCGCGGGTGGCGGCGTATTGGAGCGCGCCGTTTTCGTACAGCAGCGAAATGGCGACGCCGTCCACCTTTGGTTCGATGACCGTCTCGATCGTCTCGCCCGGCAGCAGCTTCTCAAGCCGGGTGAAAAACGCGGCGACCTCCGCCTCCGAGTAGGTGTTGTCCAGGCTGAGCATGGGCGCCCGGTGGCGAATCTGCGCAAATTCCTCCAGCGGAGCGCCGCCGACACGCCGGGTGGGCGACTCCGCCGAAGCGAGTTCGGGGAACGCCGCTTCGAGATCGGCCAGTTCGCGGTACAGCTCGTCGTACTCGCGGTCCGAAATAACCGGCGCGGCTTCCTGGTAATAAAGCTGGTTGTGCCTTTCGATTTCCCTGCGCAGAAACGCAACGCGCATGGCGGCTTCAAGCGGAGAGAGCTCAGGCATAGGTCAGGGGAGACTCCATCGCAGAGAAGCCTCTCATTTCAGCCGAATCTCCGCGGAGCGCCCGTGTGCGTCCAGCCCTTCGATGGCGGAAAATGCCTGAATGACGGGCAGGGATTTTGCCAGCGCCTTTGCGCTAAAACGCACCAGGCTCGTCCGGCGCTGGAACTGGTCCACAGTCAGGCCGGGGAACGATTTCCCAGCGCCGCCGGTGGGCAACTCATGGGAGGGGCCGGCCACGAAATCGCCGCCCACGACCGGCGAGTAACCGCCGAGGAAAATCGCGCCCGAGGTGCGCAGTTGCGCGGCGATGGCGTCGTCATCCTTGGTCGCCACCGACGCGTGCTCCGGGGCGAACCGGTTGCACAACGCCACAGCATCCTTGAGGTTTTTCACGAGCACCAGAAACGTGGTGTTGTCCAGAACCTCCCGCACATGCTGCCCGCGCGCCAACCGCGCCGCCTGCGAAGCCACTTCTTTCTCCACGGCCGCCAGCAATTTGGCCGAGCTGGTCGCCAGCACCACCACGCTGTTGTGGCCGTGCTCGGCTTGCGCCAGCAAGTCCGAGGCCACCCAGGCGGGGTTCGCCGACGCATCGGCGATCACAAAAATCTCGCTTGGGCCGGGCAGCAAATCGACCGCCACCCTTCCAAAGACCTGCCGCTTGGCTTCCACCACGTATGCGTTGCCGGGACCGTAAATCTTTGCGACCGGCGGAATCGACTCGGTGCCGAACGCCAGCGCAGCGATCGCCTGCGCTCCGCCGATCCTGTAGACCTCCGTAGCGCCGCAGAACTGAAGCGCGTAAAGCAGGGCGTCGTTGACCTTCCCGTCGGCGCCCGCCGGCGTGGCGACAACGATCTCCGGAACTCCCGCGACCGCGGCAAGAGTGCAGGTCATCACCGCCGTCGAAACCAGCGGGGCCGTGCCGCCCGGGACGTAAATGCCCACTCGCTGGAACGGATCGAACCGTTCGCCCACCTCGACGCCCTGGGCGTTGCGGCCCGACCAATCCTTGCGCCGGCTCCGTTCGGCAAAATTCTTTACGTTGGCATGGGCGGTGGCGATCGCCTCTTGGGTCTGCGCCGAGACCAGCTTGAGCGCCGCCTTGAATTCCGCCGCTTTCACCCGCACCGTGGCGGCCGTCAGCACCGGGCCGCCGAACTTCCGCACCAGCTCGAACACCGCCGCATCGCCTTCACGACGCACCCGCTCCACGATCTCCGAGACGGTGGCATGCACTTCCGCGGCGGGCGTCGAGTGGCGGTCAAGAAAACGGAGATCGTCGGCAAATGTGGAATCGGAAAATCGCAGGATGCGCATGGAAATGGAAATGTTCCCATAACCTCTTAAAAACGACCGGGCAGCCAGTCAATGCAATCCTTCGGAAAGCCGCGGTTTGGATATCTATGTCACCCCTTCGCGTCCTCCAAAAACTCCGGCGGGGCGTAAACGCTAAAGGTTACCGCGCGAATATCCCCGCAGTTGTGGAAGCGGTGCATCATCCCGGCGGGCACGACGATGGCGTCCCCGGGGTGCAGGATATCGGTCTCATCGCCGATCTGCGCGTGGACTTCCCCTTGGAACACGATCAGCGTTTGATCGCTGTGGGGGTGCGCGTTCAACTCCTCGCTGCTGACGGCTCCGGGTTCCAACGTCATGAGCGCAGTCTGACTGCGGCGCGTGGTGTGCATCACCTCGAACCACGACGCACCTTCGTAAATATTCCGTTTGTCCATGAGCGCACCCTCCGCCCAACTGAATCGGGCTGAACGGCGGCCTTGCGCGGCGTCTTCGAGAACCGAACTCCAGGCGGCGTTATCCGCAAGCCCCGATGCGCCTCGTTCCAACGCTCAGGAAGCCCGAAGCACGGTTGCTTCCCCGCCGGAAACGGCGAGGGTCGTCCCGTCGTCGCGGCGCAACCGCAGGGCGCCGTCCGCTTCGAGCGACTCGACAGCGCCCTCAACCGTTCCTCCCGCGCTTTGAACGGTCACTCGTTTCCCCAGCAGCACGCTGCGCGCCCGCGCCTCGGCGACGATCGCCGCGAAATCCGATTCCATGACCGGATAGAGCGTGCTCAGGCTCCGCAACAGCGCCGCGGCGACAACCTGGCGGTCCAGCGCCGGCGTTCCGGCACCGGCGGCTTCGCGCAATGAAATCGCCGTTTCCCTCAACTCCTCCGGAAAATCCGAAGGCCCGTGATTCACGTTCACGCCGATGCCGACCACCACGAAGCTATTCTCGATGCTGGTTCCAAGACTGCTTTCGATCAGAATGCCGACCGCCTTTCGTCCCTGGAGGTGAACGTCATTGGGCCATTTAATCCCGGCCCGGCAGGCTGGCAGCACCGTTTCGATCCCGCGCGCAACGGCCACCGCAACCCAGGTCGCCACGCGGGTCCACTCCGTGACCGCAAAGCGGGGCCGCAGCAGCAACGAGAACCAGAGGCCCAGGCGCGCGGCCGATTCCCAGCGCCGGCCCAGGCGTCCCCGCCCAGCCGTCTGGGTTTCGGCGAAAACGACAGCGCCCTGCGGAACGCCGGCGCGCCCCATTCCCATCGCAACGTCATTGGTGGAACCGGTCTCGGCAAGGACGGACACTGAAATCGGCAGCGGCAGCGGTGCGGCGCCCTGTTGCAGAAGCGTTGTCAGTTCGTCGGCGGCAAGCCCACTAGTGGTGTGTCCCATAAATAACTAGTATGCTGCAACACGATAACTTTCGCCTTTCAGGAGTGGCGATGGAGCCGAGTGGGGCTTCCGAAAAGCGCGTCAGCGTCTTGGAGTGCGGGCAGTCCTCTGCCGCTTTCGCAAGCCAGACAGTCCCCCGCCTACGGAAGATTCCCTTTGCCATCAGAGCTTTCCGCATCTCTCCGACAGAGGATGTTGCGCCTGGAGTTGACGCCAGACGTAGCCAGGCGCACTGCCAAAGCGGTAGAGGACTACCCGCACTCCAAGACGCTGACGCGACTGCCGAGCCCCTCCCGACTTTTCGCGCTTTGCCATCGTCTAGCGATCCG
>Ga0316220_1000566_pt1 | contig 51936 bp, 45 predicted proteins | sample TBH18005metaG_FD_203632 | JGI IMG/M metagenome (GOLD analysis project Ga0316220, IMG submission 203632) | Freshwater microbial communities from Trout Bog Lake, Wisconsin, USA - TBH18005 | ecosystem: Environmental > Aquatic > Freshwater > Lake > Hypolimnion/Profundal zone | place: USA: Wisconsin... | reverse complement strand
TACAAGAAAGGGCGGCGGGGAGGGAAAGGTGCGTGGACGCCCCGGTGGGCCGTTGGCGACCGGCGGCCCGTGCAGCGAGTGACGGAGTCATTATTCAGGATGCGGATGAAGGTGGTCAATTGAGGCCGTGCGGAGGGCAGGCGCGAGCCGTTATAGTGGAGCGAAGCGGGGAACAAGAGGGCATGGCGGCAGGCGAAGATACGGCGGCAACGGGGCTGAAGCGACAGGTGGGGCTGGGCAACGCCGTGTCGCTGAACATGCTCAACATGGTGGGCATCGGGCCGTTTGTGACCATTCCGCTGGTGGTGGCGGCGCTGCCGGGGGCGCAGAGCCTGCTGGCGTGGGTGCTGGGGGCGGCGATAGCCGTCTGCGACGGAATGGTGTGGGCGGAGCTGGGGGCGATGCTGCCGGAGGCCGGCGGGCCGTATGCGTTCCTGCGGGAGATCTACGGGCCGCGCAGCGGCGGGCGGATGGCTTCGTTCCTTTACGCGTGGCAGATGTGCTTCACGGCGCCGCTTTCTGTGGCGAGTGGCTGCATCGGGCTGGCGCAGTATGCGGCGTACCTGTGGCCGAGGTTGCAGGGGAATGTGGCGGCGACGGGAGTGCTTTCCTCGCTGCCGTGGACCAAGCCGGTGGCGGCGGGGACGTGTGTGCTGGTGATTGTGCTGCTGTACCGCAAGGTGCGGACGGTGGCGAAGATGGCCTGGGTGTTGTGGGGGGGCATGCTGGCGACGATCGGCACGGTGATTGTGGCGGGGTTGACGCACTTCCATGCCGACCTGGCGTTCGGGCGCGGCGCCTCGGCGGCGTGGACGCCGAGCGCGGGAGTGTGGAGCGGGTTGGCCGCGGCGACACTCATCACGACGTACGACTACTGGGGCTACTACAACGTGTGCTTCATGGGCGGCGAGGTGAAGCGGCCGGGGAAGACGATTCCGCGTGCGGTGCTGATCTCGATTGCGGTGATTACGGTGCTGTACCTGCTGATGAACGTGGCGGTGCTGGGGGTGATGCCGTGGCAGGAGCTGCGTGCGGCAAGCGTGGGCACGGGCAAGCTGGCGGTGGTGGCAGTGATGCTGGAGCGGACGCTGGGGGCGACGGCGGGGCGCGGGTTTGCGGCCATGGTGCTGTGGACGGCGTTCGCGTCGGTGTTTGCGCTGCTGCTGGCGTTCAGCCGCGTGCCGTACGTGGCGGCGCTGGACGGGAACTTCTTCCGCGCCTTCGGGCGGCTGCATCCGAAGCATGGGTTTCCGCACGTGGCGCTGCTGGGGATGGGCGCGGCTGCGGCGGTGTTCTGCTTCTTTGACATCGGGCATGTGATTGCGGCGCTGGTGACGCTGCGCATCCTGTTGCAGTTTGTGCTGCTGCAGGTGGGCGTCGTGCTGCTGCGGCAACGCGAACCCAACCGCGTACGACCGTTCCGCATGCGGCTGTATCCACTGCCGCCACTGCTGGCGTTGGCGGGATTCTTGTTCATCATCTTCGAGCGGCCGGAGTGGCAGCGCGAGGTGTTGTATGGAGTGGCGCTGGGCGGCGCGGGGATTGTGGTGTATCTGCTGCGCGCGGCCAAGCTGCGGGAGTGGCCGTTTGCGCGGGCAGTGGACTAGGCGCGGACCTGTGTGCCGCGGGTGCGCTCGAGGGTGACGAGCGGGCCCTGCGGGGCGACGGCGAGCGCGGTGGGGCCGGTTTCGATGCGCTGGTAGAGCGTGGTGCGCTGCACAGGGGTGAAGCCTGCGACGCGGATGGCCTCCAGCATGGTGTTGCGGTTGATGGCCACCTTGTGCGATGCCTCGTAGAGGACGTTCTCCTCGAGAAGAAGACCGCCGAAGTCGTTGGCGCCGGAGTGCAGGCCGAGCTGGCCGCTGCGGATGCCGTTGTTGAACCAGGAGCACTGAATGTTGGGTACGTTGTCGAGCATCAAACGGCTGATGGCAAGGATGCGCAGGTAGTAGCTGGGCAGTGCGTCCTGCGGAACGAGGCGCGAGAGCGGGGATTCGCCGCGCTTGAAGCTCCAGGGGATGAAGGAGTAGAAGCCGCCGGTGTCGTCCTGTAGTGTGCGCAGGCGGTCGAGGTGCTCGATGATGTCGGCGGGCTGCTCGAGGTGGCCGTACATCATGGTGGCGCTGGTCTTCATGCCGATGCGGTGGGCGGTGCGCATGACGTCGAGCCATCCCTGAGCGGAGAGCTTTTTGGGCGAGACGCGGCGGCGCACGCTTTCGACGAGTATCTCCGCTCCGCCGCCGGGCATGGAGTTGACGCCGCGCTCCCAGAAGATGCGCAGGATGGATTCGACGGACTGGTTGGCGCTTTCGGCGATTTGAGTGAGTTCGGAGGGCGAGAAGAGATGCAGATGGATGCCGGGCGCGGCGGCCTGGATGGCGGCGATGACGTCGAGGTAGTAGTTGAGTGGGAGCTCTGGGTTGTGTCCGCCCTGCAGGAGCACGGTGGTGGCGCCGAGAGCGTGCGCCGAGGCGACAGAGGCGGCGACCTCCGCCGGCGTGTGCGTGTAGCCCTCTTTATGGCCGACGGGGCGGTAGAAACTGCAGAAGGTGCAGTTGGCGGTGCAGACGTTGGTGTAGTTGGGATTGGTGTCGAGGACGTAGGTGACCTCGGCACGGGGGTGGAGCTGCCAGCGGCGCTCGAAGCCGCGCGCCATCAACTCGGCGAGCGGCATGTGCTCGAACCAGTCGAGCGCGGTGGTGACGGGGATGCGATTAAAGGGCACCGGCGTACCCCTGCGAGGCCTCGTCGAAGAGGCGGACATTGCGAAGGAAGAGATCGAGTCCGGCGAAGTGCTCGGGTGTGAAGCGGTAGTGGATGCGCTCGTAGTAGAGGCGTCCCATGGCGGGGCTCCAGCCGGATTGCACGGCGAGCTCGGCCATTCTGGTGCGGCCCTGCTCGGTTTCGGCGTGGGCGAGGTTCTCCTCGATCCAGGCTTGCAGCGAGCGGGTGGCATCTGGCCCGAGCGTACGGCGCGTGACCCACTGGGCGAAGATGAAGGGCAGGCGCGTCTGCTGGAACCACCACTGGCCGAGGTCGCGCGCGACGGGCCAGCGCCACTCTTCGCGGGAGAGGTCCATTGCCTCGTCGCCGATGATGACGCGGGCGTCCGCCGCGGCGCGGTCGGCGGTGATGGCGGGGCGCTGGCCGAACTCGAGCAGGAAGAGCTCGCTGATGAGCAGACGCGAGGTGGTGCTGCGCGGGGTGACGTAGATGGTGCGGCCCTCTTCGAGCAGATCCTGCACGGGGACCTGCGAGAAGATGCGGACGCTGAGCACGTGGCCGCGGCAGCCGATTCCGTAGGGGCCGAGCGGGGTGAAGGAGCCTTCGAGCGCGGCGAATGCGCCGGTGGGCAGCAGGCAGGCGTCGAGGTCGCCGCGTGCCATCTGCGACGCGAGGGCGCTGGGGTCGCCGCTGATGAACTCGATGGGAGTGCGCGGAGGCAGCAGGCGGTAGGGTGCGACGTTGTTGAAGCTGGCCAGACTGAGGCCGACGCGGAGCGGAGTTTCTACGGACATGGAGCCTCCACTTTGTTGTCAGAAGATGATGGCGTGGGCGCGATGTGGCCGAAGCGACCGTTGCGGCGCGCAGGCTGCTGGCCGGACTCGCGGATGAGGCGTTCCATGACGCTGCTGACCATGGCCTCTGGCGCGCGTGTGCCGGCCAGTTGCATGATGCGCTCCTTGCCGAGGGTGCCGTCGAGGTCGTCGGCGCCGAAGGTGAGCGCGACGACACCGGTCTCCAATTGAAGGGTGGGCCAGTAGGCCTTGATGTGCGGGATGTTGTCGAGGACGAGGCGGCTGACGGCGATGACGCGCAGCATGCGCATGGGCGAGACCAGACTGGTGGTGATGCCGGTGGCGCCGGGTTGGAAGGCGAGCGGAATGAAGGCCTCGAAGCCGGGGGCGCGCTCCTGCATCTCGCGCAGGGTGATGAGATGGTCCACAATCTCGGCGCTGGTTTCGATGTGGCCGAAGAGCAGCGTGGCGTTGGTGGGGATGCCCATCTGGTGGGCGAGCTCGTGGATGGCAATCCAGTTGGCGGGGCCCATCTTGGCGGCGTAGAGCGCCTGATGGATGCGCTCGTTGAGGACCTCTGCTCCGCCGCCGGGCATGCCGTCCACGCCGGCCGCACGCATGGCGGTGAGCACGGTGCGCCAGTCGGACTTGGTGGTCTTTGCGAAGAAGTCCACCTCGACGGCGGTGAAGGCCTTGATCCAGAGCGTTGGGTGCTCGCGGCGGATGCGGCTGACGAGCGCAAGCGAGCGCTCCATGCCCCAGGACTTCCAGAGTCCGCCGACAATGTGGACCTCGACGAGCTCCGGTTCGGCGGCGAGGGAGGCGAGGATCTCATCCTCTTCGAGCGAGTAGGCGTGGGCGTCGCCGGGCTTGGCGGCGTACTCGCAGAAGGAGCAGGCGTGCACGCAGAGATTGGTGGGGTTGATCTGCTTGTTGACGATGTAGGTGATGGTGTCACCGTGGAGGGCGCGCTTGCGCGCGAAGGCCAGACGGCCGAGGTCGTGGAGCGGCCAGTGGTCGAGCAGGAGCAGAGCGTCTGCGGCGCTGATGCGCTCGCCGGCTGCGATGCGGGCGCGGAGAGCGGCGTCGGGAATCGCGCTGGGATCGAGTGGGGGCAGGGAAGACTCCATGGAACAAGTATAGGCGGTGAGGGGCGCCGGTGAGAATCGGGAAGGCTGCAAGTGGCTCACAAGATTGGATGTGGAGATTGCGTGCAGCGATGCGTCGCGCACAGGCATCCAACTGTTCTAATGGAGAGTGGGCCGGCAGGGCCGGTGGAGGATGCAGCAGGGATGTTCAGTAGTGCTTATGCGGGGTTGGACGCGGAGGCGCGGCGCGCGCTGGATGGGGTGAAGTGTCCCTCGGTGGAAAGGGTGCAGGAGCTGGCTGCGGGGGCGGCAGCGGGGCGGACGTTGACGATGGCGGAGCTGGCAGAGCTGCTGGAGATTGGGCGGCAGGAGGATTCCGCAGAACAGTTTGAGGCGTTGCGAGCGGCGGTGATGGGGCGGTGGCGGCAGGCGACGGGCAGCACGGTGCGGTATGTGGCGCCGATCTATGTGTCGAGCCACTGCGTGGACGAGTGTCCGTACTGCAACTTCAGCGCGGCGCGCAAGGACACGGTGCGGCACAGGCTGACGGAGAGCGAGCTGGCGGTGGAGCTGGAGGCCGCGATGGCGCGCGACGCGCACGTGGTGGAGCTGGTGTACGCGACGGACCCGGATTTGGGAGTGAGCGAGATTGCGGAGCACATCCAGCAGGCGGCACGGGCGGTGGACGCGGGGCGCGACGGCGCGGGGGTTCTGCTGTGCACGGAGTATCTGACACAGAGAGATTACGAATTTCTGCGCGAGGCGGGGCTGCAGGGAATCGTGCAGTGGGACGAGACTTTGGACGAGGTGGCGTACATGCGGTGGCATGGGGCGAGCCCGCGCAAGCGCGAGTTCCGGCTGCGGATGGACAATCACGACCGCGCGCTGCGGGCGGGAGTGGAGGTGGCGGCGGGCGCGCTGTTCGGTCTGGCGGACTACCGTTACGACGCGCTGATGCAGGTGGCGCGGGCGCGGTACATCGAGGCGGAGTACGGGCGAGGGCCGTTTGTGATGGGGACGGCGCGGCTGAAGCCGATCGGGGGGCGGGAGCTGAAGTTCGCGACCAGCGTGGGCGACCTTGCGTACGAGACGGCGCTGCTGGTTTATAAATTGGCGGCACCGGAGGCGGGGCGGTGGCTGCAGACACGCGAGACGTTTGCGATGAACCAGCGCAATCTGCTGGACGGCGATGTGTTCACGTACAAGTGCGGCGACGTGCAGCCGGGCGGATACACGCAGATCCAGCAGGCGGGCGTGGCGGGCGCGCAGTTCGGGGTGAACGAGCTGGAGCGGGAGCGGGTGGAGCGGGATCTGGCGGGCGAGGGGCTGGGGATTGATTACCGGTGGATGAAGGGCGCGCGGTGGGCCATGAAAAGCGATGGCAAAGCGCGGGAAATTGATGGTGAACGCGCGGCCAGCGCGCGGTAAAAGCATGGCTCTTTGATGGCTCACGTATGGATAGTGCATGGACCCTGCGCGGGGCATGCGTGGGGCAGGATGGGTGGCAAATTGTTCCACGGGGAACAATTGGGAATTACGCCAAAAAGACCGCAATTTACCGATAATCGAACAGCGACACGGTAATCGGCTGGGCAGCCCGAAAAAAATACAGGAGATTTCCGCAGGCGCGGACGGCCAGGCGCGGTCCCAGAAGAGCTGCGGGCGCGAACCTAGGAGGCCGGCTGGCGGAGGGTGTACTGGCTGAGGGTCTTGATGTAGTTTCCGCGCTCGAAGGGGGAGGAGTCGGGAACGGAGTGGCGGCTGAGGGAGCCGCGCATCTGGACGATGGCGGTGTAGTCGTGCTCGTCCATCCAGCGGAGGATCTCGGACTGGACGACGGCGATGTGCTGGGGGCCGTGCTGGAGGAGGGCGGAGGTCATCATGGTGATCTGAGCGCCGGCCATGATGGCCTTGAGGACGTCCGCGGCGGTGTGGACGCCGCCGGTGACGGCGATCTGGGCGCGGAGGTTGCCGAAGAGGATGGCGGTCCAGTGGAGGCGGAGGAGGAGCTCGTCGGAGGTGCTGAGGTGGAGGCTGGGGACGGCCTTGAGGCTCTCGACATCGAAGTCTGGCTGGTAGAAGCGGTTGAAGATGACGAGGGCGTCCGCGCCGGCGGAGTCGAGGTGGCGTGCGAGGTGGGGGATGCTGGTGAACTGGCTGGAGAGCTTGACGGCGACGGGGACGCGGGCGTTCTGCTTGACCTGGTAGACGAGCTCGATGAGGGACTCCTCGATGGTCTCGCCGGAGAGGTGGTTGCTGACGGGAAGCTGGTAGGTGTTGAGCTCGATGGCGTTGGCGCCGGCCTGTTCAAGCTGGTGGGCGAAGCGGAGCCAGCCGCCGGCGGTGGCGCCGTTGAGGCTGGCGATGATGGGGATGCAGACGGCGCGGCGGGCGGCGGCGAGGAGTTCGAGGCAGTCGTCCAACTGCTGGCGATAGTGTTGAAAATCAGGGAGATAGCCGGAGGCTTCGGGGTTGGAGTCGGTGCCGCGGTTGAGGTCGTGGTCGAGGGCGCGGGCCTCGAGGGTGATCTGCTCCTCGAAGACGGAGGGGAGGACGACGGCGGCGGCGCCAGCGTCTTCGAGGCGGCGAATGCCGTCGAGCGTGCCGGTGAGGGGGCCGGAGGAGGCTACCAGCGGGGACTTGAGCTGCAAGCCGAGGTAGTCGGTAGCGAGGTTCTTCATGGGAATTCCTCCGGGGGGAGACTGACGCCAGCATCATTCTGAGCCGTGAAGGGGAGAGGTGGCAGTGAGCTACGTCACAAAAGAGGGTTAAGGGGGTCTGCTAGCTTAGAGTTGACAACAGGTTATGGCCCAACTTCCCTACCTCCCCGTACTGGTGCTGCTGGCTGCCGCCATCGGCTTTGCCGTGTTTGCGCTGGCGCTGACGCGGCTGTGGGCGATGGTGTATTCGCCGCAGAAACGAGGCGACAGCAAGAACGCGATTTATGAGTGCGGACTGGAGAGCGAGGGCGACGCCTGGATCCAGTTCCATCCGGGGTATTACATCTACGCCATCATCTTCCTGATTTTTGATGTGGAGGCGGTGTTCCTGATTCCGTTTGCGGTGGCGTACACGGGATTGACGCTGGGCGCGTGTGTGGCGATGTTCGTCTTTCTGCTGCTGCTGGTGGAGGGCCTGGTGTGGGCCTGGCAGAAGCGCGTACTGGAGTGGATGTGATGGACCAGAGACTGCGGGACGATTTGCGGCGGCAGGGGATTGTGGCGACGAGCCTGCAGGAGCTTTACAACTGGGGGCGGCGGAGTTCGCTGTGGCCGCTGAACTTCGGGCTGGCGTGCTGCGCGATCGAGATGATAGCGGCGACGATGGCGCGTTACGACATGGCGCGGTTCGGGGCGGAGGTATTCCGGCCGAGCCCGCGGCAGGCGGACCTGATGATTGTGGCGGGGACGGTGACGAAGAAGATGGCGCCGCAGGTGATACGGCTGTACAACCAGATGCCGGAGCCGAAGTATGTGATCTCGATGGGGGCGTGCGCGATTAGCGGCGGGCCGTTCAAGACGGGGTACAACGTGCTGAAGGGAATTGACCGGTTCATACCGGTGGACGTGTACATACCGGGGTGTCCGCCGCGGCCTGAGGCGCTGCTGGACGGGCTGATCCAACTGCAGAAGATGATCGACAAGCAGACGCTGACAGGCGAGCAGCGGCCACGGCATTTGCACGAAGGCTGGCCGAGCGAGTATCCGATGCCGGCGTTTGGGCCGCACGATCTGGTTCCGGGAAGCAATCCGACCATATGGCAGCCGCCGCTGGTGCAGATAGCGATTCCAGAAAAGGCAGCGGGCGCGGAGAAGGTGGAGAAGGCGTGAGCGCGGAGGCCCTCCAAATCGAGACGGTGAAGGCACAGATTGAAGCTGCGGTGCCGGGCTGTCTGCTGGAGATGGTGACGAACCCCAGCGTGTGTGCGCAGCACTCGCTGGTGGTGGCGGCGAAGGATGCGGTGGCGGTGGCGGAGTTTTTGCGGACGGCGGATGGGTTGAAGTTTGATTTCTGCTCGAACGTGACGGGCGTGGACTGGCCGGCGAAGGAGACGGTGGCGAAGGTAAAGGTGAAGAAGCTGGTGGACGGGGTGGAGACGGAAGTTGAAGAGACGCAGAAGACGGTGACGCCGGGGTATCTGGAGGCGGTGTACCACCTGTTCTCGATGGAGTTGAAGCATGGGCCGCTGGTGCTGCGGCAGAGGACAGCGGGGCATGAGGTGGGCGCGGAGGTGGCGTCGCTGACGCCGGTGTGGAAGAGCGCGGAGCTGCAGGAGCGGGAGATCTTCGATTTGTTCGGGGTGGTGTTCACGGGGCATCCGGATTTGCGGCGGCTGCTGATGTGGGACGAGTTTGTGGACCATCCGATGCGGCGGGATTATGTGGATCCGGACGACTACGAGTACGAGCCGACAGCGCACGACGAGATTCTGAGGCGGGCGCGGGAGCATGCAGCAGCGGCGCAGGAGGCGGGGCGATGAGCAGCGCGATGCATCCTGCGATGGATATGGCTGCGGAGCGCGGCATGCAGCTATCGCCTGCGGGCGAGAGCGGCGTGCAGTTGCTGGAGGTGTCGATGGGGCCGCAGCATCCGTCGACGCATGGCGTGTTCCGGATGGATGTGGTGCTGGACGGCGAGAAGGTGGTGAAGCTGAAGCCGGTGTTCGGGTACCTGCACCGCAACCACGAGAAGATCGCCGAGAAGGAAACGTATCTGGGCAACATGCCGTACACGGACCGGCTGGACTACATCTGCTCGCTGACGAACAACTGGGCGTACGCGCTGGCGGTGGAGAAGCTGGCGGGGATCGAGGTGCCGGAGCGTGCGGAGTATCTGCGGGTGATCACGGCGGAGCTGACGCGGCTGCAGAACCACGCGCTGCTGATCGGATTCCTGATGCAGGACATGGGTGCGAGCGGGACGCCGCTGATGTACGCGTTCCGCGAGCGGGAGAAGATACAGGACCTGTTCGAGGCGCTGACGGGATCGCGGATGATGAGCAACTACATGCGTTTTGGGGGATGCCGCGTGGACGCACCGGCGGGGTGGCTGGCAGAGGTGGGGAAGATGGTGGCATCGTTCCCGCAGTTTCTGGACGAGTTCGAGGCGCTGCTGACGGGGAACGAGATTCTGATGGCGCGGACGCAGGAGGTGGGTGTGGTGACGCGGGAGCGCGCGGTGAACGCGGGGCTGACGGGGCCGATGCTGCGCGCGTCGGGTGTGAATTACGACATCCGCAAGGTGGACGGGTACGGCATCTACAACCGTTTTCCGTTCCGCGTGCCGCTGGGCGAGCATGGCGACACGTACGACCGGTACATGATCCGCGTGCTGGAGATGCGGGAGTCCGTGAAGATACTGGAGCAGGCGCTGAAGGAGATTCCGGACGGGCCAATCCAAGACCCGAAGACGAAGCCGCGGAACTTCAGGCCGAAGGTGGGCGAGGCGTACGGGCGCATCGAGAGCCCGAAGGGCGAGCTGGGGTTCTACCTGATCAGCGACGGAACGGGGACGCCGTACCGGTACCGTGTGCGTCCGCCGAGCCTGATTAACCTGACGCTGCTGGAGGAGATGTGCCTGGGGCACAACGTGGCGGACATTGTGGTGATCCTGGGCAGCGTGGACATTGTGCTGGGAGAGGTGGACCGCTGATGCTGGGCCGGGGAATCGTAGAGGGGATGCTGGAGACGGCGCGGAACTTTCTGGGCAGCTACGTGAGCCGCGAGCGGCTGACGACGGTGCAGTATCCGGAGGAGCGGCTGGCGCACATCGAGAATGCGCGGAGCTTCCCGTTCCTGGTGTACGACGGCGCGGATTGGCAGGCGGGGATGCGGTGCGTGAGCTGCCAGATCTGCGAGAAGGAGTGTCCGCCGAAGTGCATCTACATTGAGAAGAGCGTGGACAAGAAGCCGGATGCGGTGGGGCGTCCGCAGAACTACCCGAAGGTGTTCAACATAGACGTGTCGGTGTGCATGAGCTGCCAGATCTGCGTGGAAGTGTGCCCGTTCGACGCGATCAAGATGGACGTGGAGTACGAGCTGGGCGCGCATGACCGGTTTGGCGGACTGCTGCTGGACAAGCAGCGGCTGTCGAAGTCGAACGAGTACTATCACCGGATTCATCCGACGGAGGCTGCGGCGGTGGACGCGGCGCTGGCCGAGGAGCGCGCCAAGATGCAGGCGAAGCAGCAGGCGGCCGCGGCAGCGGCAGCGGCGAAGGCGGCAGCGCCGGTGGCGGCCACGCCGAGCGCGGCTATTCCGAGTGCGCCGGCGACGGAGGGCAAGGCATGACGCGGGCTGTGGCGGTGGACCAGATGTTTGTGACGCTGAACCATGCGCTGGTGGCGTATGTGCCGGCGGTGTGGCGTCCGCTGGCGAGCGCAGTGTTGGGCGTGGTGACGGTGATGGTGGTGTTTCTGACGCTGTTTGCGCTGACCGTGCTGCTGGAGCGCAAAGGGCTGGGGCGGATGCAGAACCGGTACGGCCCGAACCGCGTGGGGCCGTGGGGGATTTTGCAGCCGGTGGCGGACGGCATCAAGGCCATCATCAAGGAGGATGTGGTGCCGCAGAGCGCGGACCACGCGGTGCATTTTCTTGCTCCCGTGCTGATAGTGGTGGCGGCGTTTTTGAACTACGCGGTGATACCGGTGGGACGCGGGATGGCGTTGACGGACCTGAATGCGGGAGTGCTGTTCTTTTTCGCAATCAGCTCGATGGTGGAGCTGGGCGTGTTCATGGCGGGATGGGCGAGCCGGAGCAAGTACTCGCTGTTTGGGGCGATGCGCGCGATTGCGCAGATGATCAGCTACGAGGTTCCGATGCTGCTGGCGGCGACGGCGACGGTGATGGTGGCGGGGACGCTATCGACGACGCGGATTGTGGAGATGCAGGCGACGTACACAGGGCAGATACCGCACTGGTTTGTGCTGACGCCGTGGGGATTCACGGGGTTCTGCCTGTTTATGGTGGCGGCGACAGCGGAGAGCAACCGCTCGCCGTTCGATTTGCCGGAGGGCGAGTCGGAGATTGTGGCGGGATATTTTATTGAGTACTCAGGATTCAAGTTCGCGCTGTTTTTCATTGGCGAGTACCTGGGGATGATGGCGACGAGCGCGATGGCGATCACGCTGTTCCTGGGCGGATGGTCTGCGCCGCTGGCGTGCCTGCAGTGGTTTCCGACGTGGGGATGGTTCTTTGTGAAGCTGGTGGCGCTGCTGTGCGGGTTCATCTGGATGCGGGGAACGCTGCCGCGGCTGCGCATGGATCAGTTGATGAACTTCTCGTGGAAGTTTTTGCTGCCGATGACGCTGGTGAATCTGGTGGCGACGGGATTGTGGCGGTTCCTGCCCGTGGGGTGGGAGCGGTGGCTGATTTGCGGTGCGCTGGTAGTGGTGCCGTATGCGTTGCTGGGGCGTTCCATCAACTGGCAGGGAAGGAAGGTAGCGGTGCGACGCTACCGGTACGCGGAGTGAACGGGCGATGACAATCGGGTTCCTCATATTGGCGATAGTGACGATGGCGGGCGTGGTGGCTGCGATGAGCATGCGGCACCTGATTCACTGCGTGCTGGCGCTTACGCTGGGATTTGCGGGGCTGGCGATGCTGTATCTGCAACTGGAGGCGCAGTTCGTGGGGCTGACGCAACTGCTGGTGTATGTGGGGGGCGTGGCGATTCTGGCGGTGTTTGCGATTATGACGACGCATAGCAGCGAGCCGGTGGCGCGGCCGGGAACGAGCTACTGGCTGGGTGGGTGCGTGGTGGCGACGGCGGTTTTCATCCTGCTGGCGCATGCGATTGAGAAGAGCGGTGTGGGCGCACGGACGATGCCGGCGGCTCCGGTGGGCGGAGTGAAGGAGATTGGTGTGGCACTGATGAGCGGATACATACTGCCGCTGGAGATTGTGGGACTGCTGCTGACGGCGGCGCTGGTGGGCGCGGTGGTGGTGGCGACGGGAGAAGGGAGCGGGAAGCGATGACGACCCTCTCACATTATTTGTTGCTGTCGGCACTCATCTTTGCGGTGGGGATGGCGGGCGCGCTGACGCGGCGCAACGCGATTCTGGTGCTGGTGGGCATTGAGCTGATGCTGAACGCGGCGAACCTGAATTTGATTGCGTTCTGGCGGTACGGGCCGCATCCGGAGGCGCTGACGGGAGTGATGTTCGCGGTGTTTTCGATTACCGTGGCGGCGGCCGAGGCGGCGGTGGGGCTGGGATTGATACTGGCGCTGCATCGCCACATGCAGACTACAGATTTGGACAAGGTGACGGGGATGAAGGGATGAGCGAGATCGTACGCAATCTGTGGCTGATACCGGCGCTGCCCATGCTGGCGGCGGGGGTGTGCGCGCTGCTGAAGCGCGGGCGGCGGCGGCTGTCTGCGGGGTTGGCGATTGGCGCGATGGCTGGGGCGCTGGGGCTGTCGGTGGCGGCGCTGGTGGAGGCGATGCGCGCGGGCGGGGCGGCGGAGACGTTCAATTTTGTGTGGCTGCAGTTCGGGACGGAGTGGCTGAAGCTGGGGTGGGTGCTGAATCCGCTGACGGCGGTGATGCTGGTGATGGTGAGCTTTGTGGGGCTGCTCATCTTCATCTACAGCGTGGGCTACATGGAGACGGACGAGAACTTTGGGCGGTTCTTCTGCTTTCTGGCGCTGTTTGCGGGGGCGATGCTGGGGGTGGTGATATCGAACAGCCTGCTGCTGCTGTTCATGTGCTGGGAGCTGGTGGGGCTGACTTCGTATCTGCTGATTGGGTTCTGGTTTGAGAAGCCGTCGGCTGCTGCGGCGGCGAAGAAGGCGTTCATCGTGACGCGCATCGGCGACCTGGGATTCTTTTTGGGGATGATGTGGCTGTACGCGGGGAGCGGGACGCTGCTGTTCTACGACCACGGCGCGGGATGCCTGGAGCACACGGCGCTGGCGCGGCTGGTGGCGCAGGCGGGGGTGCTGGGGCTGCCGGCAGCGGGCATCATCGCGATTTTGATTTTCTGCGGGGCGGCAGGGAAGAGCGGGCAGGTTCCGCTGCATGTGTGGCTGCCGGACGCGATGGAGGGGCCGACGCCGGTGAGCGCGCTGATCCACGCGGCGACGATGGTGGCGGCGGGCGTGTTCCTGATGGCGAGAATCTATCCGCTGCTGGCGGCGAGCGCGGCGAATCTGGGCTCGGCCGCGGCGCTGGGATCTGCGGCGAGCGTGGAGCCGACGCCGGCGCTGATGGTGGTGACGTGGGTGGGTGCGATCACGGCGGTGTTTGCGGCGGTCATCGCGGTGGGGCAGTACGACATCAAGCGGATTCTGGCGTATTCGACGGTGTCGCAACTGGGATACATGATGATGGGCATCGGGGTGGGCGGGGCGGCGGTGGGGATGTTCCACCTGATTACGCATGCGTTCTTCAAGGCGCTGCTGTTCCTGGGCGCGGGCAGCGTGATCCACGGGTGCGGCGGGGAGCAGGACATACGGAAGATGGGTGGGCTGCGCAAGCTGATGCCGGTGACCTTTGCGGCGTACACGGCCGGGATGCTGGCGCTGTGCGGATTGCCGCTGGTGGTGAGCGGCTTCTGGAGCAAGGACGCGATATTGCACGCGGCGAGCGAGTGGAGCGTGTCGCATGTGCCGTTCTATCTGGGGACGATTGGCGCGCTGCTGACGGCGTTCTACATGACGCGGCAGATGGCGTATGTGTTTGCGGGGACGCTGCGGCTGCCAGAAGGTGAGGCGCAGCACGGACACGGCGGGCATCATGCGGGCGTGCATGAGAGTCCGGCGGTGATGACGGTGCCGCTGGTGATTCTGGCGGTGTTCGCGGTGGGGCTGGGATTCATCGGGACGCCGGCGTGGCCGTGGTTCCAGAGCTTCCTGAACGGTGGGCAGGCGAGTTTCGAACTGAAGGCGCTGGCGGGAGAAGGAATGCTGGCGGTGATGGCGACATCGTCGGTGATTGTGCTGGCGGGGCTGGGGCTGGGGTGGATGATTTATGGGCGGCGGGGGATTGCGTCGGCGGAAGCGCCGGATGCGGTGGGGGCGAAGATGCCTGCGGTGTTTGCGACGCTGGGCGCGGCGTTCTACGTGGATGCCCTGTATGCGGCGACGGTGGTGCGGCTGAACAACTTTGCGGCGCGGATGAGCGCGCGGCTGGATCGCTGGGTGTTTGGCGGAGCGGTGCGCACAGTGACCGGCACGGTGAGCGGACTGGCGCATTTGGATCGGTTCACGGATGAGACGCTGGTGAACGGCGGATTTGACGAGGGGTGCGAGAGCGTGACGCTGGGCGGATTGATTCTTTCTCTGTTGCAGGGCGGGCGGGTGCAGAACTATATGCGCGGAATCGGCACGGCGCTGGTGGTGCTGGCGGCGCTGATGATGTGGGGTGCGCGATGACGACGATGCCCATGCTGAGTCTGTTGACGCTGCTGCCAGCGGTTGGCGCGGCGGTGGTGATGCTGTGCGGCGAGCGAGCGAGCGTGGCGCGGCGGGTGGCGCTGGGGTTCAGCCTGCTGGCGCTGGGCGTGGTGCTGGTGCTGTGGAGCCGGTTTGACCCGAGCGTGGCGGCGATGCAGTTTGAGGAGCGGCGGGCGTGGGTGGCACTGCTGGGCGCGGAGTACCGCGTGGGCGTGGACGGGATGGGGCTGCTGATGCTGCTGCTATCGGCGGTGGTGACGCCGCTTGCGATGGCGGCGTCGTGGAAGGTGAAGGAGCGCGCGCCGCTGTACTTTGCGCTGATGCTGCTGGTGGAGTCGTGCCTGTTCGGCGCGTTCACGGCGCTGAACTTCTTCCACTGGTTCATCTTTTGGGAGATTGGGTTGGTGCCGGCGTACTTTTTGATACGGCTGTGGGGCGGGGCGCGGCGGGCTCCGGCGGCGATGCAGTTTCTGGTGTACACGATGGTGGGCAGCGTGGGGTTGCTGCTGGCGTTTCTGGCGCTGTTTCAGGCGGCGCACACGTTCGACTTCACGGCGCTGGCGGCGATGGCGCACAGCGGACAACTGATGCCGGCGGTGACGGCGAAGCTGGCGACACACCGCTTTATGCCGCATCACGTGGCGATGCTGGTGTTTGCGGCGGCGTTCCTGGGATTCGCGGTGAAGGTGCCGCTGGTGCCGTTCCACACGTGGCTACCGGATGCGTACGCGGAGGCTCCGACGGGAACCACGATTCTGCTGACAGGCGCGATGTCGAAGATGGGCGTGTACGGATTTCTGCGGGTGCTGGCACCAATCTTTGGGGCGCAGATGGTGAGGGCGCGGACGCCGCTGCTATGGCTGGCGGTGGCAACGATTGTGCTGGCCGGATTTGCGGCGTTGGCGCAGAAGGACTTGAAGCGCATCTTCGCGTACTCGTCGGTGAACCACCTGGGCTACTGCATGCTGGGGTTGTTTGCGGCGCTGGGAGCGACGGGCGCGGGCGCGGCGAACGAGAGCGCGGCTGCGATGAGCGGCGTGCTGCTGCAGATGTTCAACCATGGACTGACGGCGGCGACGGTGTTCCTGTGCATCGGATATCTGGAGTCGCGGATCGGCGGATTGCGCGGGCTGGATGACTTTGGCGGGTTGCGCAAGACTGCGCCGGTGCTGGCGGGGTTGATGGGGATAGCGCTGTTCTCGTCGCTGGGGCTGCCGGGGCTGAACGGATTCGTGGGCGAGTTCCTGATCTTCAAGGGAGTGTTCCCGCTGGCGGGATGGGCGGCGAGCGTGAGCGTGCTGGGGCTGCTGGTGACGGCGGTGTTCATTCTGGGTGTGATTCAGAAAGTATTTGCAGGGCCGGTGACGGCGCGCGTGGCGGCGATGGCCGACCTGAGCGTGCGGGAGCGGGTGGCGATAGCGCCGGCGATTGCATTGATGTTTGTGCTGGGACTGTGCCCGCAGTTGATATTGGGCACAGTGAATACGACAGTGCTGCAGATGGTGCAGGGATGGGTGCGTTGATGCTGGCGGGAACGATTTACATCTCGATGCTGGGGGCGCTGGTGCTGGCGCTGATGCCGCGGAGCGCGCGCAACGCGGCGCGGTGGGTGGCGCTGCTGACAGCGGCGGCGGGGCTGGCGATGGCGCTGGCGAGCTTTGCGGCGCATCGCGACGGCGCGCTGTTCACGATTACGCGGGTGCCGTGGGTTCCGCAGATGGGCATCGAGTACTATCTGGCGGCGGATGGCATCAGCCTGTGTCTGGCGGTGCTGACGGGAATCGTGGCGGTGGCGGGGATTCTGTTCAGTTGGGACGTGGAGCTGCGTACGAACCAGTTCTTCGCGTTCTATCTGCTGCTGATTGGCGCGGTGTACGGGGTGTTCCTGAGCCGCGATGTGTTCCTGCTGTTTGTGTTCTACGAGATTGTGATCATCCCGAAGTATTTTTTGATTGCGCTGTGGGGCTCGACGCGCAAGACGTACGGGGCGATGAAGCTGGCGATCTACTCGTTTGTGGGCAGCGCGATGGTGCTGGTGGGGTTGATGGCGGCGTGGGTGCGTTCGGGCGGACATGGGACATCGCTGGAGGCGCTGGCGGCGGGCGGATACCCGCACCACTTCCAGATGGTGGCGTTCCCGCTGGTGTTTGTGGGGTTTGCGATACTGGCGGGCCTGTGGCCGCTGCACACGTGGGCTCCGACGGGACATGTGGCCGCGCCGACGGCGGCTTCGATGCTGCTGGCGGGCGTGGTGATGAAGCTGGGCGCGTATGGCTGCCTGCGGGTGGCGATGACGCTGTTCCCCGAAGGGATGGGGCCGTGGGGACACACGGTGCTGGGCATGGCATCGTGGCGCGACGTGCTGGCGGTGCTGGCGGTGGTGGGGATTGTGTACGGCGCGATGGTGGCGATGGTGCAGCGGGACTTCAAGTTCGTCATCGGGTACAGCAGCGTGAGCCACATGGGATTCATCTTGCTGGGGCTGATGACGCTGAACCAGGTGGGGATGAGCGGGGCAGTGCTGCAGATGTTCAGCCACGGGTTGCTGGCGGGGCTGATGTTCGCGGTGGTTGGGCGTATGGTGTACGCGCGGACGCACACGCGCGATTTGACGGAGCTGAACCGCATGGATCTGCACCGGTTGCTGCCGTTTGCGGCGTTTGCGTTTGTGGTGGCGGGCATGGGAAGCATGGGGATGCCGGGCTTCAGCGGATTTGTGGCCGAGCTGATGATTGTGATCGGCGCGTGGCGGGCGTTCCCGGTGCTGGCGATGATTACGGGCGTTGGCGTGGTGGTGGGCGTGGCGTACATCTGGCGGGCGATGCAGCGGGCGTTCTTCATCGAGCCGGGAGTGGAGGCGCAGGCGCCGCACGAACCGCTGGGAGCGATTACGCTGCCGGAAAAACTTGGCACGCTACTGCTGGCGGGGACAAGCGTGGTGGTGGGACTGTATCCGCAAGTGCTGCTGAACTTGATTGTGCCGGCGCTGAACGCTCCGATCTTTGAGCCGCTGCGGCGGGGGGTATGGCAATGAACTGGATGCACAATCCGCTGTTGACGATGGCGATGCCGGAGGCGGTAGTGACGGCGACAGCGCTGGTGATTCTGGCCGTGGATGTGATGGGTTTGCGCGGAGCGGGACGGCGCGCGCGGTTTGCGGTGGCTGCTACGATTGCGACGGTGGGCGCGGCGGCGGCGGGCGTGGTTTTGCATCACGGTGGGATGGGATGCGTGCTGGGAGGAGTGCTGACGGCGACGCCGCTGATCCACTTTGTGCAGGCGGCGATACTGGCGCTGACGGCGGTGGCACTGTGGTCTGCGGTGGACACGCCGTTTACGGAGAACGCAGGCGAGTTTGCGCTGATGACGCTGCTGGCCGCGGTGGGCATGATGTTTCTGGTGGCGACGGCGGACGTGCTGGTGCTGTTTGTGGCGCTGGAGCTGGTGAGCTTGTCGCTGTACCTGCTGGCGGGGTTCGACAAGCGGAGCGCGCGGTCGGCGGAGGCGGGGCTGAAGTACTTTCTGTTTGGCGGGATGTCTGCGGGGTTCCTGCTATTCGGGTTCAGCCTGCTGTACGGGCTGGCGAACACAACGCGGATGACGGCGCTGGCGACGGCGGTGGCGGGGATGGGCGCGAATCCGCTGCTGCTGGTGGCGATGGTGATGGTGGTGATTGGGTTCGGATTCAAGGTGGCGGCGGCGCCGCTGCACTTCTGGGCTCCGGATGTGTACGAGGGGGCACCGCTGCCGAGCGCGGCGGTGATTGCGTCGGTATCGAAGGTGGCAAGCTTTGTGGCGTTCTACCGCGTGCTGACGCTGGCGCTGCCGGCGGCGAGCGGGGAGGCTTGGAGGCACGGCGCGCCCGGATGGGCGGTGGCGGTGGCCGCGGTGGCGGCGCTGAGCATGTTGTGGGGGAATCTGGTGGCGATTGCGCAGACGAGCGTGCGGCGGCTGCTGGCGTACTCGGCGGTGGGGCACGCTGGATATATGCTGCTGGGGATTGTGGCGCACACGAACCAATCGCTGCAGGCGCTGGTGTACTACGCGGTGACGTATGCAGTGACGACGCTGGGCGCGTTTGCGGTGGTGGCGGCGGTGGAGCAGCAGACGGGCGGGGATACGCTGGCGGACTTTGAGGGGCTGAGCCGGAGGTCGCCGGTGATGGCCGCGGGGATGATGGTGTTTCTGCTGTCGCTGGCGGGGATTCCGCCGCTGGCCGGCTTCTTCGGGAAGTTTTATCTGTTCACGGCGGTACTGGCGATGCCGGAGCGTTCGCTGGGGCTGATATGGCTGGTGGTGCTGGCGGTGGCGATGAGCGCGGTGTCCCTCTACTACTACTTGCAGGTGCTGAAGCGGGTGTATGTGGTGGAGCCGGCGGCGAGCGCGGGCGAGATGACGGTTCCGCTGCTGCGGCGCGTGCTGGTCAGTGTGCTGGCGCTGGCGGTGGTGGCGCTGGGCGCGGCGCCGAACGTGTTGCTGCGGTTCATCGTGGTGCAGTAGAAGCGGACGCTGCGCGGGAAACCTATCATCCAAAAGCAAACAGCCAGAGCGCAAAGGCTCTGGCTGTGATGTGTTGCAGGGGAGCGGCTACTGGAAGCCGATCTCGGAGAGTTGCTTGGGGTTGGGGTCGTCCACCGCAATCAGGTTGTGGCAGAGGGCGCAATCGTTGCTGATGGTCTTGCCGTCCTTGGAGGTGTGGTTGCCGTCGTGGCAGCGGAAGCAGCCGGGCGCGGTGGTGTGGCCGATGTTGTCCGGGTAAGTGCCCCATGTGACCTTCATGTCGGGGAAGACGTTGCGCTTGTAGAGGGCGACGAGGGTCTTGGCGGCCTGGTCGATGTCGGCGCGGCGGCTTGAGAAGACGTCGGGAAATTGAGTGCGGTAGAAGTCGGCGAGGGCTGCGGGAATCTTGCGGGCGGCCTCATCCTGCGAGGAGTAGGAGGCCTTCAGCAGGTCGAGGCCCTGCTTATGCATGAAGGGGAGCGTGGGGCTGGGGCTACCCTCCTGCATGGCGCGGTTGATGGCCTCGGCGGGGTCCTGGAAGGCGTGGCTGGCCATGTTGTGGCAGTCCATGCAATCCATCTTGCGGTGCACACCCTTGATGGGGCCGCCGGTGTAGGTGGAGTCCACGTACTCGGTGGTGGAGCCATCGGGGTTGGTGGCGGTGACGGAGAGGATGGTCTGGTCGGAGGAGTCGGTGGCGACGTAATCGTAGTTGGCCAGATGGTGGCCGTGGATGCCGCTGCGGTTGGAGAGCGAGTCCACGCCGCCGAGGTGGAGGGCGAGGATGGTCTTGGTGACGGAGTTGGCAGCATCGTCGGCGAAGGAGGTCTTGACGAGGAGCTTTTCACCGACGAAGTGCGTGGGTGCGTGGCACTGCTCGCAGGTGGCGCGAGCGGGGCGCAGGGCGGAGAGGGGCGGCTCGATGGGCATGGGGTAGCGGCCGACGGTGACCTCGATGAGCTGCTTGGTGCCGTTGACCTTGGCCTGGACGAAGGCGTTGAAGCCCTCGCCGATGTGGCACTGCACGCAGTCCACGTGGGAGTGGGGCGAGACCTGATAGGCGGTCCACTGAGGGTACATGACGTGGCAGGACTGACCGCAGAAGTTGGGCTTGTCCATGTAGGAGACGCCGCGATAGGTGGCGGTGCCGACGATGATGAAGTTGATTACGGTGGCGACGAGGACGATTTCAATGCCACGGCGGAAGTTCGGGTCGGCGAGGCGGATCTCGGGATAGACGGAGGGGATCTGTCCGGCCAAGAGCAACTCGTGGCGGCGCTTAACCATTCCGACGGGGATTAAAAGCAGGCCGAGGACGAAGAGGGAGGGAAGGAAGATGTCCAGGACAAGGCCGAGGTAGGGATTGGTGGAGCCGGCGTGGCCGAAGATCTCCACAACCCAGAAGCCGAGCAGGACAACGGCGGATGCCGTGGTGAGCGCGCCGCCGATGAGACTGATGAGATTGTTGCCGTAAAAGAGAAATGGCCGAAGCCAATTTTTCTTGAGTTCAGCCATTCTTCACCTCGAATTGTGTTGGAGTGGGTAGAGCCGCGCGCTTACTTCTGGAGCGTGTGGACGAAGGCGACGACGTCCTTGATCTGCGCGTCGGTGAGCTTGCCCTTGTAGGACGGCATCTTGCCCTTGCCGTTGTTGGTGATGGCAGTGATTTCGGCTTCGGTGAGCTTGCTGCCCTTGAAGGAGGGGACCTTCATGGCCTTGCCTGCGGGGCCGCTGGCGGTGCCGTCGGGTGCGTGGCACATGGCGCACTTGGACTTGTAAAGGTCAGCGCCCTGAGCGAAGAGCGGGGCGGTGGAGCTGAGCATCAAACCGGCGAGAGCGATTGCGACTGTCTTCTTCACTTTATGAACTCCTGTAAAAAGGGGGCGGTCGCCCGCCCCCCTTTGGTTGGGAATGGACTAGAACTCGTAGTGTATACCGAGCGTGACGACGTTGGCATGGAAGGTGCGTGAGGCGGTGGGACCTGCCGGGGCACCCTGCTCTCCATAGCCGTAGTAGTTGTAATCGGCCTTGCAGACCCAGTCAGGCTTGAGGGTGAGCGCAACCGAGGCGAAGGGCGAGAGGTACTGCGTCTGCTGCGCGCCGGGGACATCCAGCGGGTGGAGCATCTCGACCGTGCCGTTGTTGTTGGTGACGCGGTAACCGAGGTTGCCGCGGACCTTGGCGTTGGGCGCGAGCATGACGGAGACCGCGCCGGTCTGGGTGGGGGTGTCGGAGTAGGTGTTGCTCAGGAAGGAGGTAGCGACGCCGCCGATGGTGACCGTCTGGCAGGGGTTGCTGCCGGCGGAGCTGCCGGGCAGCGGGCTACCTGCGACCGTGGAACCCGGAAGCGTGTAGACCGTGCTGGGCAGAGTGAAGTTCTGCGTCGCGGTGTAGACGAAGCAGATGGTGCTCTGCGAGAAGACGTCGGTGTAGCCGTAGTTGAAGTCCACACCGTAGTGCTCGTTGGGCTGGATGCTGCCGCCCAGCGTGATGCTACGGTTGTGGTTGAGGTTGTTGACGAGTGAGACGTTATCGCGGCGCTCCAGGTCGTTGAAGGTGCCGTAGACGGTGACACCCTTGACGGGCTTGTAGTTGGCGCGGAGCTTGTAGTGCTGCAAGGCGCGCGGCGCAGTCTGAACGTAGACGGCGTCAGCATAGCTGACCTCGACCTGCCCGTTGATTTTGAGGTTGTTGATGGGGGTGAGGTCTGCGGTCAGGACTCCGCCGTTCTCGTGGAAGTAGAGGGTGTAGTTGTCGGTGGGCGTGGCCGTGGAGAGCACCGTGCCTGTGGCGAGGTACTTGTTGAGCATGCGCTGCTTGTAGCGGTAGCCGAGGGAGAAGCTGGCCCGGGGCGACAGGTTGTAGGCGACGCTGGCCAGGTTGGTGAAGGTGCGCTGGTTGAGAGAGGCGGCTCCCTGCGTGATGGCAGCGGCCGGCAGGGTGGCTGACGGAGCCGTAATCATGCTGTAGTACTTGGTGGTGCCGACGGTCTCGTAGACGTTTGCGCTCTGGTCCTGCTCGTACAGACCCATGATGGAGGGGATGCGCCAGGTGTTGAAGCTGGCGTTGTCGGTGAGGGCGATGCGGTCGGTGAGGTTATAGACCGCGCCGAGGCTGCCGGCTGCATCCACGCGCTGGGCATAGCCGCTACCGGTGAGGTTCTGCGTCAAGACACCGCTCTTGAGGCCGGCAAAGTACTCGTTGTAGGCCGGCATCTGCATGCTGGAGCTGGTGTAGCGGATGTCGCCCGTAAGGTGGAGCTTGGGGATATCCGTGGTGACGAAGCGGAAGGACGTTGTGGGGATGAGGGTGCGCATGGGCTGCGAGCGGGTGTAGACGCCCGTGGCCGCATACAGGGGGTTGAGCTGGATGGAGCCGCCGCCGATGTAGATGGGGGAGGTGGAGCCTGCCGTGGTCGGATACGGTCCGGCCGTGGCGTTGGTGGTGGTGCTGGTGATGGTGTTGATGGCGAAGCCGACGTTGTCATAGCCGATGGTGGCCTGGCTAGGCAGCGCGGAGTTGCCGAGCAGGTTGCCGGGCAGCGGAAGCATGTTGTAGTTGGCAATCTGCCAGTTGGTGTTGCCCTTGTAGAGGGTGACGTCCTCCTGGAGGGTGAGGACGGTGCGGTGCAGGGGCTTCCAGTCGAGTGCGGCGGTGTAGCTATCGTTGCTGTTGCGGAAGTTCTGCAGCAGCATGGCATTACCGCTATCGTGGACGGAGCTGGCCGAGGGGCCCTGCATGAGGACCTTGGAGTAGGCCAGGCGGACGGTGTACTTGCCGACGGGGAAGAGGGTGAGGTTGACGTCGGTCATGCGGCGCACGGTGTTGTAGTAGTGAGCCGAGTCCATCATCTGCGGGAAGGTGTAGCCGTTCTGAGTGAGACCGGCCGGGATGAGGGGGTTGCCCAGCAGGTTGTAGTCGAAGAACTGGCGGTCGCGGCGGAAGGTGCCGGAGAAGTCGTAGAGCTTGCCCTTGGAGGCGCGCAGCACGGCGTAGTTGTTGGGATCGCCGCCGAAGCCGGTGGCGGAGGTGTAGAGGGTGTCGAAGAGCGGGAAGTGCTTCTCGCCGCGGACAGCGTGCAGCTCGAGGGACTGGTTGAGGATGCGCGGGCCGGACTGGATGTTGACCATGGTGTCGTACATGGCTCCGCTGCCCCACTGGCTGGCGTAGTGACCGCCGAGGTCGACGGAGTTGTGAATGGCGTAGCCGGCCTTGATGGTCGGCTTGGCGGCCTCCTGCGCGGACGTGTAGCCGGCGAGCAGGAGGATGGCACAGAGTCCAGTGAACAGATTACGAGTCGTCATGAGTGGCTTCCTTGAATGAGAACGGTTGGTCATGGGTTCTATGTCCCCTCTCTACTTGAAGAACACGAAGCTGGCGTTGGAGCCGTGAATCTGCGTGTGGCAGGTGGTGCACGACACGTAATTCGCGTTCTGGGCGTGCGACGGTCCGACGGGCGACTTGGCCTGCGGGAAGGCCGAGGAGTTCGTGAACGAGTGGCACTGCAGGCACAGGTCGTTGATCTTGGCCGTGTTGAGCAGGCGCGCGTTGGGCGAACCGTGCGGCGTGTGGCAAGCGAGGCAACCTTCGGCCTTGACCGGCGGATGCTCGTAGGCCCAGGGGCCGGCGTTCTCGGTGTGGCACTTCAAGCAGACGGCGTTCTGGTCGGCGACGGTCTTGAGGTTCTTCTCGCCGGTGGTGCCGTGCGGGTCGTGACAGTCAGAGCACTTGATCAGGCCCTCGTCCACGCGGTGGTGGAAGGTCTGGGCGAAGTTGGCCTTGGTGTCGGTGTGGCAGGTGTAGCAGAGCTTGGGCTCGGGAGCCTTGAGGAGACCTTCGCTCTTGGCCTCGTGCACGCTGTGGCAGCTGATGCAGCTGACATTGGCCTTGCCGTGGGGCGAGTTGGGGAAGTTGGGATGGGTGCCGTCGTGGCAGGTGGCGCAGAGCGCATCCACCTTCTTGGCGTCAATCTTCTTGGGGTTGGTGATCTTGGATGTGTCGCCACCGCCCTCCATGTGGGCCTGGCCGTTGCCGTGGCAGTTTTCGCAGGTGGTCTCCATGCCGGTGTGCATGGAGGAGATGCGCTGATGCGGGTTGTCGGCGAAGTTCTTGACCACATCGGCGTGACAGGTTCCGCAGGTATCAGCTGCGGGGTCGGCCGGTGCAGCGGCTTTGGCGACGGGTGCGGCAGCCTTGGCGCCTTGCGCCACAGCCATCGGACACGTCAGCCCGGCGAACAGCACGGTTATGGATAGACACAGAATCCAACGTTTCATTGAGCCCCCTACCTAACTAAATCTCCCGAGAATCGCCCCGGAACGACCAGCCATTCTGTACAGTCTGGGCCAGCTTCCATAGCCTATGTGACAGTGAAAAAAGTTGGATGTGACGACTGTCACAAGGGCGTGATTTATTTACAGTGGAAAACCAGCGTGTAACTAGGGCGGATACAGGAGGATAGGGGTGGATGGGAGGAACGGGGAACCCGGGCTGGTGCGGCGTGTGGGAGGGATGATTTCCGGAATAGAAAAGCCACCCAAAAAGGTGGCTTAAAGTCCACGGAGCGCCCCTTCCCCGTGGGCGCTCCGTCGGCTTCAGCTTGTTACAGCGATGCCGTATTTCAGGACGCAATCTATGTATAGCGTAGGGTGGAGGGCGTAGATGTGATACGTATCACATCTGTTTGGGGTTAAGGCCACATTACGGAAGGCTATGTCTTGGGGAGGGCAGCCTGAGCCAACTGCTGGGCGCGGAGGACGAGTTCGGCGGTGAGGAGGGCCTGTTGCTGGTCCTGGGCGGTGTGGGTGCGCTCGACGACGTCGTTGACCAATTGATAGCCGAAGGGGAGGGTGACGCGGCTGCAATCCATGGAGCGAACCTGTTTGGAATCAACAAGAAACAGGTTGTTGCCGTGGGAGCCGAGGCCGATGTTGGCGTACTTGCGGACCTCGATGTAGCCCTGAGTGCCGAGGATGAAGAGGCGGCCGTCACCCCATGTGCCGAGGCCGTCGGGGGTGAACCAGTCAAGACGGACGTAGCCGAAGCCGCGGTCACCGCGGAGGACCATGTCGCCGAAGTCCTGAAAGCGGGGGTGCTGGGGGTGGTTGATGTTGGCGACCTGCGCGCTGACGACCTGGGCGGAGGTGGAGCCGGTGTAGTAGAGGAACTGCGCGGCCTGATGCGAGCCGATGTCGCAGAGGATTCCGCCGTAGAGATTGGGCTCCCAGAACCAGTTGGGGCGGGGTGAGCCGCCGCCGTTGTCTCCGGAGTGCTGGGTGATTTGGTGGGGGGCGATGTTGATGGTCTGGATGACGCGGCCGATGGCGCCTTGGCGGATGAGGTCTCCGGCGTGAACGGCGGCGGGGACTTCGAGCATCTCGCTGTACATGATGGCGAAGATGCGGCTGGTTTCGGCGACGGCCTTGCGGACGTCGGCGAGCTGGTCGAGCGTGGTGATGGCGGGCTTGTCGCTGAGGAAGTCCTTGCCGCGGCGCATGACCTGGATGCCGAAGGGCGCGCGTTCGCTGGGGATGCGCGAGGTGAGCACAAGCTGGATGGTGGGGTCGTCGAGGATCTGCTGCTCGTCGGCGACGTATTTGATGTCGGGATAGCGTTTGCGGAAGGCGGCGAGCTTGTCGGGTTCGGCACCGTGGGCGGCGACGAGTGTGCCGCCGCCGCGCTGGACAGCACTAATCATGCCGTAGATGTGGTCGTGGCTGATGCCGCAGACGGCGAAGCGGATGGAGTGGCGGGGCGAGAGCGGGGCGGGAGCGACGATCTCTGCGGCGAGGCAGGTGGAATCTGCGGCGGGCGAAGCGGCGAGAGCGGGGAGCGAACCGGCTAGGCCGGCGGTGCCGATGCTGTGAAGGAAGAGTCTGCGGTCCATGACGAATACTCCGGGCGCGGGGCGAGTTGCAGCGCGCGTCGGACTCATTATAGGAGGACGGAAACAGGGCGTGCGAAGTTGGTGGGCCGGAGTGCTGGACCGGAGGTCAATAGAGATAGATGAGTGGGGAAAATGGTAGGCACGATTGGACTCGAACCAACGACCTCTTCCGTGTCAAGGAAGCGCTCTAACCAACTGAGCTACGCGCCTACGCTGCGGCCCACAGAGATGCAGGCACATTCATCAGTCTAAATCCGCAGCGGCGGATGCGCAACGCGGGCGCAGGCGGGCGCGGCTGGGTTAGGATGGTGTGGCAGCGAAAACCACGAGCCAATCGCACGCCCAAGATGCCCATGCTGAACCAGTTGCGCGCCGCCCCGAACCTGCTGACGCTGCTGCGGCTGTTCATTGTTCCCGCGCTGGTGCTGGCGATACTGGATGGAAACTTTGGATGGGCATGCGTGCTGTTTACGCTGGCGGGTGTGAGCGATGCGCTGGATGGGTTTCTGGCGCGGTGGCTGCATCAACAGACGGAGTTGGGGCTCATCATGGACCCCATCGTGGACAAGCTGCTGCTGAGCACGCTGTTCATCGTGCTGACGCACATCGATCTGGTGCCGCGCTACGTGACGGTGATGGTCTTCAGCCGCGATCTGGGGCTCATCGTCATCGGCACGCTGCTGTACACGACGACGTCGCTGCAAAAGTTTCCGCCCAGCCTGTTCGGCAAGCTGAACACGTGCATCCAGATTCTGGCGCTGGCGCTGGTGCTGTTGGGGCAGATTGGCGGCGGCGAGACGCTGCACACGGCGACGGTGTGGGTGCTGCGGCTGACGGCGTTCTGCGCGCTGGGGTCGGGCTTCGAGTATCTGGTGCGGGTGGTGCGGCGGCTGGACACGGAGACGACGGCGCAAGCGTGAGGACGTTTGATACTCGTCCGCTTCGACGTTAGCTATTCATCTTCCTCGACATTGTCCACGGCCTGCTCTTCGATGACCATGTCCTTAAACTCGTCGGAGTCGAAGACATCTCCGCAGAGCTCGCACTCGACGAACTCGGCATCCTCGTCGCGCGAGACGACGCGCACGCGCGGATGCTTGCAGACCTTGGGGATTTCGGAGTGGTGGCCGGCCATATCGAAACGACTCCCGAACAGCCTGCACAGGAGCCGATGCTGGATTTTCCAACGCTCCCGGGCGGTTGTCAATCGGATTTACGGGAAGGCGTGCAAGTAATTCATTAGCAATGTGTTAGGCGAGTATGCGGCGGCACCGGAGTGGGCCTTGGCTTGGTGGCAGGGGGTGGAAACGATAGATTTCTAAGGGATTGCACTCGGACTGGAATGGTCGTACACTGAATCAGGACTGCTTTGGTCGTTGAGGCTATATCCAGCCGACGGAGACCTGACCATGTTGCGACTTACCAAGAAGGCCGACTACGGATTGATGGCGCTGAAGTATCTGGCGGAACAGGCGGCGGGGCCGGATGGCAGCCGTGCGCAGAGCGCCAAGGACATCGCCGACGCCTACCACATACCGCACCAACTGCTGGCCAAGATTCTGCAGACGCTGGCCAAGGCGGGGCTGCTGGTGTCGCATGCGGGCACGAACGGCGGATACGAGCTGGCGCGGCCGGCGGACAAGATCACGGCGTTCGAGATTGTGCGCGCCATTGACGGGCCGCTGTTCATCACATCCTGCATCTCGGTGCATGGGCCGTGCGACCTGACGAACACCTGCACCATCAAAGAACCGCTGCAGAAGCTGACGGACGGAATCCGCGACCTGCTGGTGGGCATACGGCTGAGCGATTTGGCGGAGCAGGCAAACAAAAGCGGCAAGGGCAGCAAGGGCGAGCTAGTGACGCTGACGTACTAGCGGCGCAGGGCACAAGTTTGAGCAATCACCAGAAGGAGAAGGAAACAATGAGCATCGCAACGAACGGCAAGGCACCCGAGGGCGTTCAACTCCCCATCTACATGGACAATCAGGCGACGACGCGTGTGGATCCGCGTGTGCTGGAGGCGATGCTGCCGTACTTCAGCGATACGTTCGGCAACGCGGCCAGCCGCAACCACAGCTTTGGCTGGGAGGCGGAGAAGGCGGTGGAGAAGGCGCGCGAGCAGATCGCCAATCTCATCGGCGCCAGTTCCAAGGAGATTATCTTCACCAGCGGCGCGACGGAGTCGAACAATCTGGCCATCAAGGGCATTGCGGAGATGTACCGCGAGCGGGGCAACCACATCATCACGCAGGTGACGGAGCACAAGGCGGTGCTGGACACGTGCAAGCGGCTGGAGAAGTCGGGCTGCCGCGTGACGTATCTGCCGGTGAAGGCCGACGGCTTGATTGACCTGGAGCAGTTGAAGGCGGCGTTCACGGATCAGACGATTCTGGTGAGCATCATGTTCGCCAACAACGAGATTGGCGTCATCCAGCCGGTGGCGGAGATCGGCAAGCTGTGCCACGAGCGCAACATCATCTTCCATACCGATGCGGTGCAGGGCGCGGGCAAGGTTCCGATTGACGTGCAGGCGATGAACATTGACGTGCTGTCGCTGTCGGGGCACAAGATCTACGGGCCGAAGGGCATTGGCGCGCTGTATGTGCGTCGGCGCGGTCCGCGGGTGCAGATTGCCGAGCAGATCAACGGCGGCGGACACGAGCGCGGCATGCGCTCCGGCACGCTGAATGTGCCGGGCATTGTGGGTCTGGGCGCGGCGTGCGAGCTGGCGCAGAACGATATGGCGGAGGAGAGCGCGCGGCTGACGCGGCTGCGCGACCGGCTGCGCGCGAAGATCGAGGCCGCAGTGGACCATACGCATGTTAACGGCAACTGGGAGCACCGCATCCCCGGCAACCTGAACCTGAGCTTTTTGTATGTGGAGGGCGAGAGCCTGCTGATGGGCATCAACGACATCGCCGTGAGTTCTGGCTCGGCGTGCACGTCGGCAACGCTGGAGCCCAGCTACGTGCTGAAGGCGCTGGGGCTGGGCGACGACGTGGCGCATAGTTCCATCCGCTTCGGGCTGGGACGCTTCAACACCGAGGCCGAGGTGGAGTACGTGGCCGACAAGGTGATTGAGGTGGTGAACCACCTGCGCGAGCTTTCGCCGCTGTACGAGATGGTGAAAGAGGGAATTGATTTGAGCAAGATCGAGTGGGCTGCGCACTAAGCACGAGCGCACCCGCTAAACCGCAACGCGAGCAACCGTGAGGAGCAAACAATGGCATACAGCGACAAGGTAGTAGACCACTACGAGCATCCGCGCAACGTGGGCACGCTGGACAAGAGCACCAATGAAGTGGGCACGGGACTGGTGGGCGCGCCGGAGTGCGGCGACGTGATGCGCCTGCAGATTCGCGTGAACCCGGAGACGAAGGTGATTGAGGACGCCAAGTTCAAGACCTTCGGCTGCGGTTCGGCGATTGCAAGCTCGTCGCTGGCGACGGAGTGGGTGAAGGGCAAGACGGTGGAGGAGGCGCTGACGATCAGCAATACCGAAATCGTGAAGGAGCTGTCGCTGCCGCCGGTGAAGATCCACTGCTCGGTGCTGGCGGAGGACGCCATCCGCGCGGCCATCGGCGACTGGAAGAAGAAGAACGGCGTGGCCGAGACGGCAGCGCACTAGGACGGTCGCAACCTTCCCCGGCGGCGGGGCGCTAAGTCCCGCCGATAGCGACCAGAGCGAGTGCAAAGCCTACGAGGCAGGCAAGCGATGACCACACTGACACAGATCGGCGCGCCCCAATCGGCCGCGGCGAAGCCGGACCCGCTGGCGGGGCAGAGCATGCTGGCGGCCAATGGAGACACGGCGGCCGCGGCGCAGACGATCCGCGTGACGGAGCGTGCGTTGAAGCGCATCCGCGCGGCGATGGCCAAGGAGCAGGTTTCGCCGACGCAGGGCGGGCTGCGGCTGGGCATACAGGGCGGCGGCTGCTCGGGACTGTCGTACAGCATCCGCTTCGACACTCAGGCGCGGGAGCGCGACCGCGTGTACGAGTTCGGCGCGGACAAGGTGCGCGTCTTCGTGGATCCCAAGTCCTTTGTGTACCTGCACGGCATGGTGCTGGACTACGAGGAGACGCTGATGCGCCAGGGATTCAACTTCATCAACCCCAACTCGACCAAGAGCTGCGGCTGCGGGTCGAGCTTCACGGCCTGAGCCGCACGGTTTATACGGTATCCGCACGATGAGCACACCAACCGACCTCTTCGCCGTATTCAGTCTGCCGCGCAAGCTGCGCGTGGACACGCGGGCGCTGGAGCGCGCGTTCTACGCCGAGTCGCGCAAGCTGCATCCGGACCGGTTTGCGGCAAAGCCTGCGGAGGAGCAGGAGAACGCGCTGGCTGCATCCTCACAGCTCAACGACGCGTACCGCACACTGCGCGACCCCATCCAGCGCACGGAGCATCTGCTGGAGCTGGAGGGCGTCGAACTGGAGGAGCAGTCGCGGAAGGCGACGGATGCGGCGCGTGCGGCCGGTGAGGCGAAGAAGCAGATTGTTCCGCCGGACCTGCTGGAAGAGGTTTTTGAGCTGAACATGCAACTGGAAGAGATGCGGATGAACCGCAAGATGGGGGAGGACGACCCACAGCTGGCGCGCGAGCTGCAATCCGCGAAGCTGCGCTTTGAGCAGAGGCTGGCGGATCTGCAGGACGAGCTGGAGGGTTTGTGGGATGCGTGGGACACGGCCGTGGATGCGAACGACGAGGCAGCGCGCGAGAGTGCGAAGTTGAAGCTGACGGCGCTGTTGAATAAGCGAAGCTATGTGCGGAATCTGGTGCGCGACGTGAACGAGTGTATTGAGGGCGCTGGCACAGATGCGACCGCGCCCGCAGGACGGAGAGCATGAAACAACGGATTGTGGGCATCGATCTGGGAACGACGAACTCTCTGGTGGCCTATCTAGAGGGCGCGACACCGCAGGTGATTCCGGGCGAGGACGGGCTGAACCTATTGCCGTCGGTGGTGGCGGTGACGGCGGATGGCGTTGTGGTGGGCAACGGCGCGCGCACGACGCTACTAGGCCAACCGGAGAACGCGGTGTACAGCGTGAAGCGGCTGATGGGCCGCGACCTGAACGACGTGAAGGATGAGCTGCAATTCTTTCCGTTCCAATTTTCCAAGGGGCTGAAGCCGGGCGAGGTGTTGCGTCTGCAACTGGGTGGGCGGGAGTTCACGCCGCCGGAGATATCAGCGCTGATCCTGCAACAGTTGAAGCGCAATGCAGAGCGGTTCTTCGGCACGCCGGTGACGAAGGCCGTGGTGACGGTGCCGGCGTACTTCAACGACGCGCAGCGGCAGGCGACGAAGGACGCGGGGCGCATCGCCGGGCTGGACATCGTGCGGCTGGTGAACGAACCGACGGCGGCGGCGCTGGCGTACGGACTGGACAAGCAGCGCGACGGGTTGATTGCGGTGTACGACTTCGGCGGTGGGACCTTCGACATCTCCATCCTCAAGCTGCATGAGGGCATCTTCGAGGTGGTGGCCACGAACGGCGACACGCACCTGGGCGGCGACGACATAGACAATCTGCTGTTGGGCGTGGCCATCAGCGACATCGCCGGCGATTTGGGACTGGACTTGCACGGCAACGGCGAGGCGTTGCAGGCACTGCGCAAGGCGGTGATTGAGGCGAAGATTGCGCTGTCGTCGCAGGACGTGGCGAAGATGGACGTGGAGCTGCCCGGCGGTGGGCGCTATGCGCGGGAGATTACGCGCGCGCAGTTTGAGCAACTGGCGGCGCCGGTGATTGCACGAACGGCGGGGCCGTGCCGGCAGGCGATGAAGGACGCGGGCGTGAAGCCGGAGCAGATTGACGAGGTGGTGCTGGTGGGCGGGAGCACGCGGATTCCGGCGGTGCGGGCGCTGGTGGACGAAGTTTTCCATCTGGGCGCGCGCGGCAAGAGGCCGCACACGGAGCTTAATCCGGACGAGGTTGTGGCGCTGGGCGCGGCGGTGCAGGCTGACATTCTGGCAGGAGGGTCGGAGGCGACGGGCGAGATGCTGCTGCTGGACGTGACGCCGCTCTCACTGGGCATTGAGGCGCTGGGCGGAGTGGTGGCAAAGATCATTCCGCGCAACTCAACGATACCGGCCTCGGCGGTGGAGCACTTCACGACCGGAGTGGACGGGCAGACGAACGTGGCCATCCACGTGGTGCAGGGCGAACGCGAGCTGGCGTCGGACTGCCGCTCGCTGGCGCGGTTCGATTTGCGCAATATTCCGCCGATGACGGCGGGGCTGCCGCGCATTGAGGTGAAGTTCCTGATTGACGCCAACGGCATTCTGCGCGTGAGCGCGCGCGAACAGCGCAGCGGGCAGGAGGCGGAGGTAGACGTGAAGCCGACCTACGGGCTGAGCGACGAGCAGGTGGAGTCCATGATTTTGGCCAGCTTCGATCACGCTGAGGAGGATTTGGCCAACCGCCAGCTCATTGAGGCGCGCAACGAGGCGGAGACGATTCTGGCGGCAGTAGAGAAGGGCAAATCCAATCCCGCGTGGAAACAACTGAGCGCGGATGAGGTTGCGGGAATACGCGAAGCGAGCGAGAAGCTCATTGCCGCCAAGGCCGGCAGTGATTACCACGCTGTGCGCGCGGCCATCGAGGCACTGGACCAGGCCACGCGGCGCTTTGCCGAGATGATGATGGACGAGGCGGTGACGGGCGCGCTGACCGGAAAGACGATGGAAGCGGCAGGCGAGAACATGGGCGAGGGGCCGACGGCTCCGCATCCGTTTGCGCCAGCGGAGTTTGAAGTCAAGAAATAGCGACAAGGAGCAAGAGATGGCAGAGCAGACGATTGACCTGAGCAAACCGCCCGCAGAGGGCATGGTGCGCGTGACGTTTCTCCCCGAGGGGCGCACGGTGGAGTTTCCGTTCGGCTCGATGCCGTACAAGGACCACGGCGAGCCGATGTCGCTGCTGGACGTGGCGGAGAACTACGACATCTTCCTGGACCACGCATGCGGCGGCGTGTGCGCCTGCACGACCTGCCACCTGCATGTGCGGCAGGGTCTGGAGGGCTTGAACGAGCCCGAAGACCTGGAACTGGACCGCATGGAGCAGGCGCCAGGTATCGAGCTGAACTCGCGGCTGGGGTGCCAGGCGGTGATCACCAAGCCGGGCACGTACGTCGTCGAGATACCGAAGTGGAACAAGAACTACGTCTCCGAAGGCAAGCCGCTGACGCTGGCCGACGAGTCGAAGTAAACATCAACCCTCAACGCGGAGCTTTCCCCATGGCACGTGAATTGAACTGGACAGACGCGCTGGAGATAGGCATCCAACTGCAGGAGCGCCATCCCGACGTGGAACCCTACACGGTGCGCTTCACCGACCTGCACAAGTGGGTGACGGAGCTGCCGGGATTCGTCGGCGACCCCGCAAAGTCCACCGAGGGGCAACTGGAGGCCATCCAGACGGCATGGCACGAAGAGTATGAGGACGCCAAGGGATGAGCGAGCAGAAGGGCCATTTCATTGACGGGGTGCTGAAGTTCCAGCGCGAGGTCTTTCCCAACGACAAGGCGCTGTACCGCGAGCTGAGCATCGCACAGGCGCCGCGGACGATGTTCGTCGGGTGCGCGGACTCGCGCGTGGTGCCGGAGCTGCTAACGCAGCAGGGGCCGGGCGGGCTGTTTGTGGTGCGCAACGCAGGCAACATCATTCCTCCGTACGGGCCGGATCCGGGCGGCGTGACGGCGAGCATCGAGTATGGCGTGTCTGTGCTGGGCGTGGCCGACGTGGTGGTGTGCGGGCACTCCGGCTGCGGGGCGATGACGGCGCTGGTGCAGGGCGTGGAGAAGCTTTCCGCGTTGCCGGCCGTGGCGCGCTGGCTGCACTACGCCGACGGCGCGCTGGCTGCGCTGGACGACGATCCGACGAAGAAGGACGACAACTCGCGGCTGGACGCGGTGGTGCACGAAAACGTGCTGGTGCAGTTAGACAATCTGCTGACGCATCCGGTGGTGCGCCGCGCCATCCACGCGGGGCAGTTGCGTCTGCACGGCTGGGTGTACGAGATCGGCACGGGCGGGGTGGAGACCTACGACGCCGCGACGCGGCGGTTTGTGCCGCTCAGCGAGGCGCCGTTCACCTGCGCCACGCCGCGCTAGAGGGCCGCGCTAGTGTGCGGGCTCTTGGAAGATCTGCCGCATGTGGTACTCGATGTGGCCGATGTAATCCTCGATGATGAAGGCCAGCGTCCAGGGGTGGTCTTCGTGCTGCCAGATGCGGCCGAGCGCGGCGCGGTCAACGTTCTGGATGACATGCGCGAGGTGTTCATTGAGCGCCGACCAGAGTGCGATCAGATCCATCCAAGAGCGCTGTGTGAAGTGCTGCACGCGCACCCAGCCGTCCGGCTCGTAGCCGGGCAGTTCGAGGGACGGCTGCAACTGCAGGCGCACGAAGCGCTGCAGGTTGTTGCCGGCCGAATCAATGAGGTGGCCCAGGACCTGCTTGCGGCTCCAGTGGGTAGTGACGACGGTGGCGGCGTCGGATTCGGTGAGCGCCTTCAGCGCCGGCGTACGGCTGGCGAGGATGCGGCGCAGTTCTGCGGCGCTGTGGGCGGGGTCGTATTGCGCGAGCGGGGTCTCGGGGGCGTAGGGCATACCAGAGTCTCTCAGAAGCGGGCGCGACGCGCCAGCGGCGATACACGAAAAGCCGAACGTCAATCCACGACAAACCAGTTGCGCAGCAGCTCGCACTCGGCCTTGCCGTCGAGCAGATAGACACTGACCACGTCGCCGCGGCGGTGCGCGTCGTCGAGATGGCGGCGGCGCAGGAAGGCGCGGGCCACGCGGCGGAGTGTGCGCTGCTGGGCGGGGTCGATGGCGGACTCGGCCGGGGCCCAATCGCGCTGGGTGCGCGTCTTGACCTCGATGAAGCAGAGCGTGTCGCCGTCCCAGCCGACGAGGTCGAGTTCGCCGCGCATGCCGTGTGCACGCCAGCGGCGGGCGATGATGACGTAGCCCTGCCGCTGCAGGAAGAAGAGAGCCTCCTGCTCTCCGCACAGGCCGGTGGCGTGTTTGGCGATGAGCTTGGATTTGCGGCCGAGCAGGCGGCCGATAATCTCGGATGCGCCCTGCAGCAAGCGCATGATGCTCTGCGTGCGGTTGATGCGGCGCAGTTCGGCGCGTGAGACGGTGGGGCTCATGGTGCAAACCACTATACCGATGACGGGGAATGTGAGAAAAGATGGAGCGGGAAGAGCCGGATTACTTGCGCTTCCAGCGCGAGCCGTCCTTGGAGTCTTCGATGAGGATGCCGTTGTCGGTGAGCTGCTTGCGGATAGCGTCGGCGCGGGCGAAGTTGCGGGTTTGCTTGGCCTGAGCGCGTTCGGCAAGCAGCGCGTCAATGGCCGCATCGGTGAGCGCGAGCGAGCGAGTTAAATCGGCGGAGACTTCGGCAGCGCGGCCCTGTGCGTTGGCCCACTCGATGGCGGCGCGGGTGATGGAGGCGTCGCGGTCGTCGAGCACGGCGAAGATGCTGTCGAAGCGCGCGAGTAGCGCGCGTACGGCGGCCAAATCCAGCGCGCCCAGGGTGTTGCCGGTACGGTCGAGGTGCGCGTTGACGGAGCGCAGCAGGTCGAAGACAGGCGCGAGTGCGCGGGCGGTGTTGAGGTCGTCGGCTAACGCGGACATGAAGTCGGCATCGGCCTGCGCGATGCGCGCGGAAAGCGTGGCGTCATCGGCTCCTGTTGGTTGCGCGGCAGCGATGCGTGCGGCGAAGGTGCGCAGCTTCTCGACGGCGGCGGCGGCATCGTTCAATCCGTCGAAGGTGAAGTTAAGCTGGTGGTGGTACGGCACCGAGAGCAGCAGGTAACGGATGGAGCTGGCCTTGTGGCCGCGCAGTAGCAGGTCGCGCAGGGTGAAGTAGTTGCCCTCGGACTTGGACATCTTGCGTCCCTCGACGAGCAGGAAGCGCACGTGCATCCAGTGGCGGGCGAAGGTCTCGCCTGTCGCGCACTCAGACTGGGCGATTTCGTTTTCGTGGTGCGGAAACATGAGGTCTTCGCCGCCGGCGTGGATGTCGAAGCCGGAGCCGAGCAGTTCGAGGGCCATGGCGGAGCACTCGATGTGCCAGCCGGGGCGGCCGGGGCCAATCTCGGTCTGCCAGAAGTGCTCGCCGGGCTTGGGGGCCTTCCAGAGGGCGAAGTCGCGGGCGGAGTCCTTCTCGTACTCGTCCACGTCCACGCGCGCGCCGTCCTCCATGCCGCTCAGGTCCTTCTTGGAGAGGCGGCCGTACTGCGGGAACTTGGCGATGCGGAAGTACCAGGAGCCGTCGTCGGCGCGATAGGCGTAGCCGCGCTCGGCGAGCTTCTGGATGAGCGCGACCATCTGCGGGATGTGCTCGGTGGCGCGGACGATGTGTTCGGGACGCTCAATGGCGAGCGCGTCCATGTCCTCGAAGAAGGCCTGCTCGAACTTTGCGGTGTACTCGCCGATGGGTTGCTGCGCGGCGGCGGCGTTGCGGATGATCTTGTCGTCCACATCGGTGACGTTCATGACGTGGTTCGGTGTGAGGCCGAAGAGGCGCAGCGCGCGGCGCAGGGCGTCCACGTGGGCGAAGGTGCGGAAGTTGCCGATGTGGCCGTAGTCGTAAACGGTGGGGCCGCAGGCGTAGAGACGCACGGCTTTGCCGTCGGCTGCGAAGACGGCTTCGGTCTGCCCGCTCAGTGTGTTGTGGAGTTGGAGCTTCATCCCCGGGGTAGGCGCTTCCTGTGCGTTGGTCAACATCTTGATTTTATCCGAGCCGGAGTTGTGCGGTGGCCTGCAGGTCGTCTGCGGCGTGTGTGCCGGACAAGAACTTGGGCCAGGCGGCGGCGGCGATCATGGCGGCGTTGTCGGTGGCGAGCGCAGCCGAGGGGAAGCTGACGGTGATTGCGCGGGTGGCGGCCTCGGCGGTGAAGCGCGCGCGCAACTCGCGGTTGGCGGCCACGCCTCCGCTGACGAGGATGGCGCGGGCGTTGTGGCGGGCGGCGGCGGCGAATGCGCCGCGCATGAGCGATTCGACAACCGTGTGCTGGAATCCGGCGATGAGGTCGAGCGTGGGGTGGTCGCAGAGCGGGAGAATATCGGTGACGGTGGGGTGGGGGATGGCTTCGAGCGCGTGGCGACGCGTGGCGATGGAGGGGCGCATGTTGTGCTGCTCCACGTGGCGCAGGACGGCGGTCTTCAATCCGGAGAAGGAGAAGAATTGCGTGCCGTCGTCTTCAGTTTGCGGGAGGTGAGGTTTGGATTTGATTTGCGCGGTGGCGAAGTGGATGGCGCGGGGATTGCCGTGGGGGGCGAGGGCGTCGAGCCAGGGGCCCCCCGGGTAGCCGAGGCCGAGGAGCTTGGCTACCTTGTCGAAGGCCTCGCCGGCGGCGTCGTCCACGGTGCGGCCCACGTTGCGGTAACGCCATGTGCCGCGCTCCTCGCGGGCGAGGTAGAGGTGGGTGTGGCCGCCGCTGACGACGAGGGCGAGGACGGGGGATTCCACGTGCGTATGCTGCTGGCGGAGCTCCATCAGCACGGCGTGGATGTGTCCCTCGAGGTGGTTGACGGCGATGAGGGGCTTGCCGAGGGCGTAGGCCAGGGACTTGGCGTAGGAGATGCCGACGAGCAGGGCGCCGGCGAGGCCGGGGCCCTCGGTGACGGCGACGGCGTCGAGGTCGGCGAGGGTGAGGCCGGCATCGGCGACGGCGCGGCGGACGACGGGCACGATGCGGCGGAGGTGCTCGCGACTGGCAAGCTCGGGGACGACGCCGCCAAAGGCCGCGTGGGTCTCCATCTGGGAGGCGACGACGTTACTGAGCAGGTCGCAGCCGGCGCGGACGACGGAGGCGGCGGTCTCGTCGCAGGAGGTCTCGATGCCGAGGATGAGTCCGCCGGGTTGTGGTTGCTGTGCGGCCATGTGCTGTTACGGGAATCTATAGTGTAGAGGACTGATGATGACGACCGGGACCAGTGCGAAGCGGGAGGCGGCCGAGGGGATTGCGGCGCGGCTGCGGGCGGCGGGGCATACGGCGCTGCTGGCGGGGGGGTGCGTGCGCGACCTGCTGCTGGGCGTGGAGCCGAAGGACTACGACGTGGCGACGTCGGCGCGGCCGGAGGAGGTGATGGCGCTGTTCCCGCGGACGGTGACGGTGGGCGCGCGGTTCGGGGTGGTGCTAGTGGTGGAAGGAGAGGTGGCGACGGAGGTGGCGACCTTCCGCAGCGATGGGGCGTACAGCGACGGGCGGCGTCCGGACGAGGTGCGGTATACGACGGATCCGCGGGAGGACGCGGAGCGGCGGGACTTCACCATCAATGGGATGATGCTGGACCCGGCGCAGACGGGTGTGGATGCGGTGCTGGATGCGGTGGGTGGGCGTGCGGACCTGAGCGCAGGAGTGGTGCGTGCGATTGGCGACGCGGGGCTGCGGTTCCGCGAGGACCGGCTGCGGATGCTGCGGGCGGTGCGGTTTGCGGCGCGGCTGGGGTTCACGATGGAGACGGGGACGATGGCGGCGATCCGCGCGGAGGCGGCGGAGATTGCGGTGGTGAGCCGCGAGCGGGTGCGGGACGAACTGACGCGGATGCTGACGGAGGGCGCGGCGCGGCGGGCCTTCGAGCTGCTGCATGAGACGGGGCTGCTGCGGCACGTGCTGCCGGAGGTGGAGCGGATGCGCGGGGTGGAGCAGCCGCCGCAGTTCCATCCGGAGGGTGACGTGTGGGACCACACGATGATGATGCTGGAGGGACTGACGGCCGGGTGTTCCGCGACGCTGGCGTGGGGCGTGCTGCTGCACGATGTGGGCAAGCCAGCGACGTTCATGCCGCCGTTGGGCGAGGGCGACAGGATTCGGTTCCACGGACATGTGGAGGTGGGTGTGCGGGTGGCGACGGAGATCTGCGAGCGGCTGCGGATGAGCAACGACGAGACGGCGCAGGTGGCCGCGCTGGTGGAGAACCATATGCGCTTCCGCGATGTGCCGCACATGAAGGAGTCCACGCTGAAGCGGTTCCTGCGGCTGGAGAGATTTGAGGAGCATCTGGAGTTGCATCGGCTGGACTGCGTGAGTTCGCACGGGAAGCTGGACAACTACGAGTTCGCACGCGCGGCGAGGGAGCGCGTGCCGGAAGCGGAGATTCGGCCCGTGCTGCTGGTGACGGGGCGCGAGCTGATTGCGGCGGGATACAAGCCCGGGCGGCGGTTTGCGGAGATGCTACGCGTGGCCGAAGACGCGCAACTGGAGGGGCGCGTGGCGACGACGGAAGATGCGATGCGGCTGATTCGCGAGCAGTTTTCTTAAATGCGAAAGGCCGCCGGAGAAGCGGCGGCCAGACGCAAGTGTGGTGGGAATCGGTTTACTTCTTGACCTTCTTGGCCTTCTCGAAGCGCTTGTTAATCTCATCCCAGTTGATGACGTTCCACCAGGCGGCGAGGTAGTCTGCGCGGCGGTTCTGGTAGTTGAGGTAGTAGGCGTGCTCCCAGACGTCGTTGCCGAGGATGGGGAAGAAGCCGAGGGAGATGGGGGAGTCCTGATTGGCGGTGGCGAGGATGCGGAGCTTGCCGTTGTCGAAGACGACCCAGGCCCAGCCGGAGCCGAACTGCTTGAGGCCGGCGTCGTTGAAGAGCTTCTTGAACTCGTCGAAGGAGCCGAAGTCCTTGGCGACCTGTTCGCCGAAGGCGCCGGTGGGGGCGCCCCCGCCGTTGGGCTTCATGATCTCCCAGAACATGGTGTGGTTGACGTGGCCGCCGCCGTTGTTGCGGATGGGTGTGCGGACGTCCTCGGGGAGGGCGTTGATGTCGAGGAGCAGCTCCCAGGCGGCCTTGGCGGCGAGCTCGGGGTGCTTGTCGATGGCGGCGTTGAGGTAGGTGACGTAGGCCTGGTGGTGCTTGTCGTGGTGGAGGCGCATGGTGGCGGCGTCTATGGTGGGCTCAAGCGCGGCGTAGTCGTAGGTGAGCGGGGGAAGTTCGTGGGCCATGGGGTGTCTCCTCGGGGTGTTGGTCTTGCGCGACGGCCGAGGCCGGGTGCAATGCGTTGATTATAGGATGCGTAGGCGCGGGACAAGTTGCAGAAGGGTGAAGTGGCGCGAATTTTGCGACCCCCCTCCCCCCCTCCCCCTACCGGCGGATAAGTGGTTCATTTTGTTATGGATAAGGGGTGGTTCGGCTGCTAAGCTTTTCAAAACAAAAGAGTTAAAGGTCAAAAACTAGACAACAAAGGAGTTAGGGGCACGAAAAATCCCCCGCGGGGCGGGGGCTGTGCTTTGCTCTATTTCCATTATAGCGGATTGGGGAGGGAAGTACGCCAAGCAATTTGGATGGAGTAACTTCTGGATTGCCGCCAATACACCCATCACAACAGGAACGAGTCAGCCATGGGCGAGAATGGTTGGCGATAGAAAGGGGGACGAATTGGGTTTGCCTGGGTCACGCTTGTGCAACCCGCCTATAGTGGTCCGTCCACGATCTCAGTCCGATAAGCATGTCGTGGTAACGCGTTCATTTGATAAGGCAGTACTGTCATGACGCTTCTCCGGATTGTTCCATGAGCGCATTCTGCCTATTGACAACTGCCGAATTTGGCCGCTAGGCTTTTCCAAGACTCGCACGTTCACCATTGTTGACCGGCCACGCAAGAGAAATTGTTCAGACAGCAAATGTGTTTTGCGGAAAGCACAGCTCAATTCATTGACTTTTGGTCGGACCATTTCGAGCAGGAATATCGTGACTAGAGGTGTATATTGGCTGCTGGCCGCCCCCCTCTTATTCGCGCTCACGGCGCATGCCGCCATCACACTGGACGCGACGAGCCAAGGATTCAGCACAAGCGGAACAACCCTAACCTTTAGCCACACGCTGGGCGTGGGGGCCAACCGGTTGGTGGTGTGCGGCGTACAGATTGCAAACCCGACTGCGGCTGTGGCCAACGTGACGCCGACGGTAACCGTCGGCGGATATGCGATGACAGCCATTGCGGCCTCGCAAGCGCCGACTACATCCCAGACGTCCACCAGCAAGATTGAGACAGAGATGTTTTATGTGAACGACAGTAGCCTGGGGACAACCTCCGGCAGCGTCACGGTCTCTGTCACTCTGCCCAGCGCCCCGTCTGCGGGCTTTGCGGCCGCCTGTTCCTCATACTTCGGCGCGGCGCAGGCCGCGCAGGAGGCCGCCGGCGCAGCCTACAACGGCAGTGGTACGGCGCAGACCATCGCACTGACTACACTATCGTCCGGGGATTTGATTGTCGATTCCTTCGCCGGCGGCTTTACGGCCAACGGCTCCGGCAAGTCAGCCACCGTCGATTCGGGCCAGACCCAGTTGCTGAACGCGCAAAACGCAGTGGGCATCCTGAGCGCCAGCAGCTACGAGATTGCAGGCGCGGCCGGTTCGGTCTCGGTGGGATGGACGGATGTTGTGTCCCGTCTGGCCTACTCGGCTGTGGCCTTTGCTCCGGCCACTGTCGCCAGCTACACCGTCACGGCCACCGCCAGCCCCTCCAATGGCGGCACTGTGGCGCTAAGCCCCAGCCAGACTTACTACCCCAGCGGCACGTCTGTGAAGGTGACGGCCACGCCGGCGACAAACTATGTGTTTACGGGCTTCAGCGGCGGGCTGACAGGAACGACGAATCCACAGACGTTCAGTGTGACCGGCAACACCAGCATCACCGCCAACTTCACGGTGGGCACGTGCACACTGACCATCAATCAATCAGGCTCGGGCGGCTCTGTCACTCCGTCCTCCGGCAGCACCTATCCCTGCGGAACGCAGGTGCAGGTCACGGCCACGCCCAACAGCGGATGGACATTTCTGGGCTATAGCGGCGGCCTGACCGGCTCGACCGCGCAGCAGACCATCACCATGAACGGCAACCAGACCGTAACGGCCACCTTCATTCAGGGCACTGTGTGCAACCTCTACACCAGCGTCACCGGCAACGGCAGCATCACCGAGAGCCCGACCGGCAGCGGCACAGCCTATAGCTGCGGCACGCAGGTGCAACTGACAGCGGTGCCGACGGATGGGCGTTACTCGCTGACAAGCTGGGGTGGTGCGCTGAGCGGCACGACGAATCCGCAGACGATTACGCTGAGTGCCGACACGACGGTGAGCGCCACCTTTGCCCAGACGGCCTGGCCCGTCAACGTGACGATCGTGGGCGGCGGCACAGTGACTCCCAGCCCCAACCAGACCTACTACACGACCGGCACGCAGTTGACGCTCACGGCCACGCCCAACACCGGCAACTACTTTGGCGGATTCACGGGCGACCAGACCAGCAGCACCAGCCCGCTGACCTTCACCGTCAACGGGACGACGAACATCACGGCCACATTCATCACGCCGAGCATCACGCTGGACGCCACCAGCCACGGCGCCAGCTCCGCTTCTGCCAGCACGTTGAGCTGGACGCACACGCTGGGCGCAGGCACCAACCGCGCTGTGGTGATAGCGGTGGGTGAAGCAGACTCGGTGGCCAGTCCGGACCAGTACGCCACGGTCACCAGTGTCACCTTAGGTGGTGTTTACGCTACACCACTTCCTAACTCCGTCACTTACGGTGGCACCAGCGGCATGGTGCAGACGCAGCTCTTCTACATACTCGACTCCGAGTTGCCCGCCGCCGGGACGTACACGGTTCAGGTGAACCTGGCCGGCTCGATTGCAGGCATCTCGGCCGGGGCCATCTCGATGTTCGGCGTCAATCAGGGTCCGCCTGAGGCTGTTGCCACCAACAAGAACACCGCAGGCGCGAACACACTCAGCAGCACCATCACCACGCTGAGCAACAATGCCTGGGTGATTGACCTGATAGAGGACGGCGACGTGGCCGCGCTGACAGCCAGCAGTGGCCAGACGCAAGCCTGGCAGGCCGAAGCCAAGACGGGCACCGGCGCCAGCAGCTACAAACAGGTGGCCACGGCCGGCTCGGCCTCCATGGGCTGGACGGGGACAGCCAACCGGCTTGCGGCTTCGCTGCTTGACTTTGCGCCATCCCTCGGCGCAACTCCGACGACCTACACATTGACGACCAGCGTCGGCACCGGCAGCGGCACTGTCTCCGCCAACCCGAACCTGAGTTCGTATGTGACCGGCACGGGCGTGCTGCTGACAGCTACCCCGTCCACTGGCTATACCTTCAGCAGTTGGAGCGGCGATTACACCAGCACGACCAACCCCCTGCCCATCAGCATGACCGGCAACCTGAATGTAGTGGCTAACTTCACCACGGCCGCTGTCTGCACGGTCAACATCACTATCGTCGGCAGCGGCACGCTGAACATCGCGAACGGCGCCACCTACAACTGCGGCACGGTGCTGCAGTTCACGGCCACGCCGGGTACTGGATACGCCTTTACCAGCTACACCGGCGATTTGAGCACCACGGACAATCCCACCTACTTCACGCTGAGCAGCAACGCCAACATTACAGTCGAGTTCGATCCGGTTCCGCAATGCACACTCACCATGGCCACCAGCGGCACGGGAACGGTTTTGCCAGGCACCAGCACTTACGCCTGCGGAGCCGCGGTGCAGATCAGCGCGACAGCCGGCAGTGGGTATGTCTTCACCGGCTGGAGCGGCGGCGATACCACGACCAACAATCCCGACACCATCACGCTCAACAGCAGCGAGACCGTCACGGCCAACTTTTCGCAGGGCAGCACGTGCACGCTGACCACCAGCGTGACCGGAAACGGCACCATCACGCCTGCTTCGGGCAGCGCGTACCTGTGCGGCTCGACGATATCCATCTCGGCCGTGGCCGGAAACAATTATCTATTTACTTCCTGGGGAGGAGCGTTGAGCGGCAGCAATAATCCAACCACGCTCACGATGAGCACCAACGAGACCGTCTCGGCCACCTTCACCTACAACACGACCGGCGTCACCGGCGACACGCGCACCGTCACCCAGCCCGTCTATCCTCCGGTGTGCACGGTGCTGACCGCGGCGCAGATTCTCACTAGCCCCAACGAGAGCCTTCCCGACACCACTCGCGTACAGAGCGCGCTGAACGCCTGCCCCTCGGGTCAGGCTGTGGAGTTCTCCGCCGACACGACCGGAACCTACAACGCGTTCATCATCGCGCCCATCACGCTGCCCGCCGGCGTCACCATGCTGGTGGACCCAGAAGTCACGATCCTCGGTTCCATCAAGTACGCCGACTACACCTGCGTGTCGTCGCAGAGTTGGTGCAATCCGCTCATTAATATCGCGCCCAACACCTATCCCTCGCCGGGCTCGGCCATCATGGGGCTGGGCGTGATTGATGGCCGCGGCGGCACCACGCTGACCGACAAGGGCGAGTCCTGGTGGAAGACCGGGTCCGACACTCGGCCACGCCTCGTCTATCTTGGCAACCGCGCCACGGGAGCCTTCTCCGACAACTTCACGGCGTACCAGATCACGCTCAAGAACTCGCCCAAGTTCCATCTCTCCGGATGGGGCAACGACTGGACCGTGTGGGGCATCCGTATCTACGCGCCGCCCGACTCGCCCAACACCGACGGCATCGATCCGTCCGGCTCCAGCAATGTCACCATCGTGCACAACTGGATCTCCGACGGCGACGACCACATTTCGCCCAAGGGCGACACGGCCCATCTGGCCAACCTCACCATCGCTTACAACAACCTGTACAGCGGACACGGCATCTCCGTGGGCAGCGAGACCTACACCGGCCTCAACAACATGTACGTGCACGACATCAATATTGACAACGGTTTCGGCGGCACGTCGTTCAACTCCCTGCGCATCAAGAGCGGCGCCACCGAGGGCGGCGAAGTCTACGACGTGCTCTACAAGAACATCTGCATCAACAACGGCGGCGACACCATCGTCATTGATCCGTACTACAAGTCGGGCACGGGTACGCTCTACCCCAACTTCCACGACATCACCTTCCAGAACCTCCACCAGCTCATCCACAGCTCCAGCTACAAGCCCACCATCGCCGGCTACAACACCAGCGGCGTCGTCTACCCGACCACCGTTACGATGGACAATGTGATCTTCGACGGCGCCATCGCCAACGATGTCCAGGCGCCCAAGAGTTTCAACAACGCACAGTTCACCCTCGGTCCCGGGCCGGTCACTTGGGTTAACTTCTTGACCACTGCCGCCGCCACGGCCTCCAACTACATCACGGTCACCAACAACATCTCCAACAGCAACGCACCGCTGGATTGCTCGAACGCCTTCACCTACCTGAGCGGCGACCTCTACGCCAAGACCGCCACTGCCACCGCAGGCGGATCCTTCAAGCTCACTGCCGTGCTGCAAAACGTGGTCAGCCCCGTCGAGGCCGGGACACTCACCTATGCGCAGAACAACGCGCCTACGGGCACGGTGCAGATCCTTGAGGGCACCAACGTTGTCGGCACCGGCACGTTGAGCGGTCGTCTGGCCTACATCACGCTCAACAGCCTCACCTACGGCTCGCACACCTACACAGCCAACTATCTGGGCGACACGCACTACACCAAGGCGTTCCCCTTCGGAACCTTCACGCTGACGGTCAACTACGCGGCTCCGGTGGCCACCAGCCAGACGGTCAACGTCAGCTACAACACGGCCACGCCCATCACACTTGGCGCAACCGGCAGCGGCACCATCACCTACACGGTGCTCTCGCAGCCCACCAACGGCGCTCTGAGCGGCTCGGCGCCCAACCTGACCTACACGCCTACTACCGGCTACACCGGAACCGACAGTTTCACCTTCAAGGCCAACAACGGCTCCGACAGCAACACGGCCACGGTCAACATCACCGTGTTGGGAGCCGGTGGAGGCACGTCGCAGAGCATCACATTCACGCAGCCAGCCTCGCCCGTCGCCTACGGAGCTTCTACCGTGACGCTCTCCGCCACGGCCACCTCCGGCTTGACCGTCAGTTACGGTGTCAACGGCCCCGGCTCGCTCAGCGGCAACACTCTCAAGTTCACCGGTGCAGGCACGGTCACGGTCACGGCGTCGCAGAACGGCGGCGGCGGTTACGCAGCAGCCACGCCCGTCTCCTACAACATCGTCGTCAATCCGGCCGTGCTGACAGTGGCGCTCTCCGGCTCGCCCTCGCGCGCCTTCGGCACTCCCAACCCAGCCTTCGCCTACACCCTCAGCGGCTTCGTCGGCACCGACTCGCAATCCAACTCCACCACCGGGACGCCTACGATTACGACCACAGCCACGCAGAACTCCCCTGCCGGCAGCTATCCGGTCACCGTCGCCGCTGGCACGCTGGCCGCAACGAACTACACCTTCGCCGCCACCAGCGGCACGCTGGTGGTCACCGGCGGCGCCTCGCACAAGATTGACTTCCCGCCGCTCCCCTCGCTGCCCAACGGGGCGGTGGTGACGCTGGTGGCTCAGGCCAGCTCCGGACTGCCGGTGACCTTTGCCGTGACCTCCGGCCCCGCCACCGTCAGCGGCAACACGCTCACCATCACGGGCACGGGCTCCATCACGGTGACGGCCACGCAGGCCGGCAACAGCAACTTCGCCGCGGCCACATCGGTCTCGCGGACGTTTACTTCGTACTAGAGGACAGCAGCATGAAGCGCGCACACACATTCCGGACGAGCTGGTTGGCGGCATCAGCCTGCTTATGCGCGCTCGCCGTGACGGGGTGCGGCAGTGGCGTCAGCGGTTCGGATAGCCTCTCCCCGGCATTGCACGCCATCACCGGCCAGGCCCGCGGAGGCCAGCAGCCTATCAGCGGCGCCACGGTGCAGCTCTACGGCGTCAGTTCCTCCGGCTACGGAACAGCCTCCACGCCGCTACTCACATCCACCGTCACCACCGACAGCAACGGCCACTTCACTATCACGGGCGACTACTCCTGCACCGGCATCGGCAACGTCTATCTGACCGTGAGCGGAGGCAACGCGGGGGCTGGCACGAACAGCGCCATCAACATCATGACCGCGCTGGGCCCGTGCAGCGCGCTCAGCTCCGGCACCTTTGTGGCCGTGGATGAGCTCACCACCGTGGCCTCGGTCTACGCGCTGGCGGGATTCATGGCCGACTACCAGAACATCGGCGCACCCAACACAGCTGCCGGAGCGGTCGGCATCAACAATGCATTTACGACAGCGGCCAATCTCGTCAATACGACTACCGGAGTGCCACCCGGGGCCGCGCTGCCTTCCAACGCCACCATCCCTGCCAGCGAGATCAACACGCTGGGGAACATCCTGAGTTCGTGCATCAACTCGGCCTCCGGCAGCGCCTCGTGCACGACGCTGATGGCCGCCACCGGCGCCACGGATACGATCGGCGCCGCGCTGGGCATCGCCAACGCGCCCGCAGCCAGCGCCAACACGGCGCTCTACTCGCTGGCCACCGCCGCCGGCGCGCCCTTCGGCCCGACGCTCGCCTCCACGCCCAACGACTGGACGCTCGCCATCAAGTACTCCGGCACCGCCCTCAGCACGCCCTACGGCCTCGCTGTGGACGCCTCCGGCAACGTCTGGGTGGCCAACGAGAGTGGCAACAGCGTCACCAAGCTCGGCCCAGACGGCTCCGTGCAGGCCACCATCACCACCGGCGGCATCGTCATGCCCCGCGCCGTCGCCGTAGACAAGACCGGCAACATTTGGATAGCCAACACTGGCGGCAGCTCGATTGTCGAACTCAACAGCAGCGGCACGCCGCTCTCCGGCTCCAACGGGTTCACTGCGGGCAGCATCAACGCTCCTGTGGCTCTGGCCATCGACAGCGGCAACAACGTCTGGGTGGCCAACTACAACGGCAACACCGTGACCGCGCTCAACAGCAGCGGCACCGCCATCAACAGCAGTCCGCTCTCGGCCTCCGGCAACCTCTCCCGCCCGGAAAGCATCGCCGTGGACTCCTCCGGCAACGTCTGGGTCAGCAGCGCCGGCAACGGCACCATCGCCGAGTTCAACAACGCCGGCGCACTGCAAAGCGGATCCGGCTACACCGACGGCGCGCTCATCCATCCGCAGGGCATTGCGCTCGACACCAGCAACCGCGCCTACGTCGCCGCGCAGTACATCTCGGCGCTCACGGCCTTCAACAGCTCCGGCACAGCGCTCTCCAACAGTCCGCTCTCAGGCGGCGGCCTCGTATCACCCACAGGCGTCGCTGTAGACGGCGCTGGCTCCATCTGGGTCACCAACGCCTCCACCTCGGGCAGCATCAGCAACATCGCCGCCGGCTTGGGATCGACGCTGTCACCCTCCGCTGGCTACGGCTCGCTCAACACCCCTGTAGCCGCCACCGTGGACCCCTCCGGCAACCTCTGGACGGCCAACGCCGGCGACAGCAGCGTCTCCGAGTTCGTAGGGCTAGCCACACCCGTCACAACGCCGGTTGCGGCCACAGTCGGGCCGTAACGTCTTCGCAGCCCAAGATGAGAGTGCCGGGCCACCACGTCGCAACAGGGTGGTTCGTGTCCGAAGGACGGGGGGACAGAGGCTAGCCCACTCCACCGGCAGGCGGGGGAGTATGTGTGGGGAAGGTGTGGGCCTTGGTGGGTTTCCTCGGGGTGTTGGTCTTGCGCGACGGCCGAGGCCGGGTGCAATGCGTTGATAATTAGGGTGCGTAGGGGCGGGGACAAGTTGCAGAAGGGTGATATGGCGCGTTTTTTGCGACCCCCTCCCCCCCCTCCCCCTACCGGCGGATAAGTGGTTCATTTTGTTGGATATATGTGGGCAATAATATACTTGACAAATCAACTGCGAAGTTTTACTCTGACTTTGCTATGAAAAACCTCACTTTACAGCAAGCAATCGTCTACTTCTCAAGCCCCATGAACTGCGTCCGCTACATGGTCGCCCAGCGTTGGCCGGATGGTGTTGTCACCTGCCCCACCTGTGGCCGGAAGGACGTTTCTTGGCTTGAGAATCAGTTCAAGTGGCAGTGCAAGTCTCGCCATGCCAAGCGGCAGTTCTCCGCTAAGGTTGGCACTATCTTTGAGGATTCGCCTCTCGGACTGGACAAGTGGTTGCTGGCAACTTGGATGCTGACTAATTGCAAGAACGGCGTGAGCAGCTATGAGATTTCGCGGGCAGTTGGTGTGACCCAAAAGAGTGCATGGTTCATGCTCCACCGTCTACGTCTTGCCATGAAGGATGAGCCGAAGAATCCGATGGGCTGGACTCCTAACGACCCTGTTGAAATTGATGAGTGCTACATCGGCGGCAAGCCGAAGAATATGCACTCCAAGCGGCGCAACTCTGCCAAGCGGCAAGATTACAAGGCCGTGGTATTCGGTATGCTGACCCGTCGCACCAAAGAGGTTCGCGCTATGGTCGTACCCAACGCCAAGAAACCGGCATTGTTTGAAGCAATCTCGGCGAACATCGGCAAGCGTTCCACCATCTGGAATGGGTGCAAGAATCAATCACGAGCGGATACAAATGGGCGTATAGTCGTTCAAAGCCGCGACATATCAATGGAAATTCCGGTTGAGATAAATTGGCCATTGACAATCTGAATTTCACGCACATCAACAGCACTCTCTGGATGCCAAATGAAGAAGTTTTTTGCGCTTGCCGCGCTTGCCGCAATCATCCCTGTCGCGGCGCAGGCTCAGGCTGCTGCTCAGAACAATCACGACACAACAAACTGGACAGGATTTTACGCAGGTCTCAATATCGGCGGAGAAAACGGCTCATCGCATGCGCAGACTAGCGCGGTCTATAGTAGTTCTTCCGGCTATTTTTTGACCACCGACGTGCAGCAGATTGCCGGTTCGGGGAATCAGAATATGAATCCCATGGGGTATGCAGGCGGGCTGCAATTTGGATACAACCAGGAGATTTCCTCCAATTGGGTGTTGGGTGCCGAGGCTGACTTTGGCGCTCTTGTGGCTAATGATTCCGTAACTGTGAAGACCGTTTACTCCTGTTGCTCGCCCTATTTCTTCACGATCGCGCAAAAAGTTTCCACCGATTGGATGAGTACGATCCGCACGCGCGTCGGCCATACGTTCGCCAAGCGCGGCCTGCTCTTCGTCTCCGGCGGCGGAGCTGAAACCCGGCTGCGCTACTCCTCCCTTTTCACGGATAACTATGCCAGTGCCCATGAATCTGCTTCTGCCTCGGTGCTGAGGACTGGATGGATAGCCGGCGCCGGCTGGGAATATGCGTTGAACCGGCACTGGTCTTGGCGTGCGGAGTATCTGCATGCAGACTTTGGCTCGGTGTCAAACGCCGGCTCGGTCTTATCCACCCTCCAAGGAACGAGTACATACAACTATCCTGCGAACCCCTTCACGCACACTGCGACCTTAACTAGCAATATTGCCCATGTAGCCTTGAACTACAGGTTCTAATCCCGGATTTACCAGAGCATCATCCCGCGCGCAACCAGCGCGCTTAGGGAAGGTGCGTCAGGCGAATTTCAGGCTGACGGAGCCTGCGTGGGCGAAGGTGGCGGTGACGGAGGAGTTGGGGCCGGCGGGGACGAAGCCAATCCAACTGCCGGTGGTGATCCAGTCTCCACGGTTGAGTCCGCCGGTGCGCTGGGCGCACTCGTTGGCGAGGTAGATCAACAAACGGATGAGGTCGGTGCCGGCGGGGTTGCTGGCCTTGCGCTCGATGACGACGACGCCGTCGATGGTGACGGCGACGGACTCGTTGGCGAAGTCGAGGGCGCGCCAGTCGGCGAAGGGGGAACCGTAGATGAAGCCGCCGTGCATCTGCATGTCTGCGAAGGCGACGGAGCGGTCGAGCGGCTTGAGGTCGGTGTAGGCGATCTCGAGGAGTTCGATGGCGGGCGCGCAGACGGCGACGGCGGCGATGACTTCGTCGCGCGAGTAGGGGTTGTCGCGCGGCGGGAGGTCGGAGCCGAGCTGGAAGGCGATCTCGGCCTCGATGCCGCGGAAGCGCTGGCCGCGGAAGGTGGCGCCGCTGGGGGCCATCCATTCTTTCGGCATGGGGGCGTAGAAGGGAACGTCGGTGGGCGGGCCGCCGATCTTCCATCCGCCGATGGGGCCGTAGGCCTCGGCCATGCGGTCCTGGACGACGTAGGCCTCGTCGAGCGAGGTGGGGCGGAGGGCTTCTGGGAGATTGGGGATGAGTTGGGCGGTGCGGCGGGCGTTGAGGAGGATGTCCGCGGCCTGGTCGAGTTGGAGGCGGCGTTCGCCGGAGATGGTCATGGGGTTTCTCCCTTCAGCGCAGTGTGCGCCGGACAAATCATAGCGCATTGTTGGGGCGGCGATACGACAGCCATCTCACTTTGTAGCGCAGCCGACGGCGGCGGTGTTGCGCGGGAGCGAGGCAAGGTTGGCGAGCAGACGATAGGCGCCGGGGACGGCCTCGGGCGTCTGGCGGTAGAGGGCGTAGGCGAGGTAGAGATAGGCACCGCAGCCGGAGCGGGCGAAGAGCAGGCCGCCGCGCTGCGGGGATTGGCCGGTGTCGTGGGTCTCGGTGAGAGCGTCGTAGAGCGGGTCCCACGTGTGGAGGAAGGAGTGGCCGCGCTCCTCGATCCAGTGGTCGAAGTCGGCGGAGGTGATGCGGTTGGGGAAGGTGAGGAGCGGGTGGTCGGGCGCGAGGAGGGTGACGGGGGCTTTTTCCTCTACGACGTTCT
>Ga0316220_1000554_pt1 | contig 52627 bp, 69 predicted proteins | sample TBH18005metaG_FD_203632 | JGI IMG/M metagenome (GOLD analysis project Ga0316220, IMG submission 203632) | Freshwater microbial communities from Trout Bog Lake, Wisconsin, USA - TBH18005 | ecosystem: Environmental > Aquatic > Freshwater > Lake > Hypolimnion/Profundal zone | place: USA: Wisconsin... | reverse complement strand
TCTAGCTTGTGAAAACATTACTCAAGCGGTTGCTAATGATATTTTGCGTAATTCTTTACGCCAGCTCGATGACGTTGTATTACATGTCCATGATGAAATCGTCATCGAAACAGACCGCCCAGAAGAAGTAAAATGTGAGATGGAATCCGTTATGCGTGCAGCGCCAGCTTGGGGTGAGGGTTTGCCCTTAGATGTGGAGATTAAGATTATGACGCGTTACGGAAAGTAGTAAACTGAGTGTCCAATAAAGCGAAAAGGTTTGAACCCACGGAGATTCAAACCTTTTCTAACCAATAACTAGAGGATTAAATGGCTTCCAAAATAATATCACAGATTGATTTCATTGAATATTTAGCAAAACTCCCAGCAGAAGGCGAAACACTACTTTTAGTTCAGCAAAAACCTGTTAAAAAAGAAGGTAAGCCTGTTCTGCATAACGATGGCACCCCAAAATACACTTGGTTGCCTTCTCTGCCAACCAAAATCAAGCCTGAAACAGCCTTGTACGTCAACACAGGTAGTTTCATTATCGATCGTTTTGAGAACGGCAAGCTATCTGCTTCATCTGCCAATTGCGAGCATGTGCTCTTTTTGATGTTAGATGACATCGGAACCAAGTCTAAGACACCGCCGCTCGAACCAACATGGAAGATCGAAACATCTCCCGGCAATCAGCAGTGGGGTTACATATTTGACTTTGATAACCAGCCATCTAAAGGTGAGTTCACCGCTGCAATTACGGCGATTGCTGCCGCTGGATACACTGATGGGGGAGCCACGAACGCAGTGCGTAACGTGCGCGTACCCGGCTCTATCAATCTAAAGGCTGGCAAGGATAACTTTGCTGCCAAACTAATAGAATTTAATGCCGAGCGTGAGTTTACGCTTGAGCAAATCTGCGACGCGCTGGGGGTTGTGCCGAATGATGCAGACACAGCCTCCATGCAGCGTATCGCGCTCACTGACGATGGTGACGACGATATACTGCAATGGGTTTCCGATAACGGTATGTTGCTCGAGAAAGCCAATGGCGCTGGGTGGTACGGTATCGTTTGCCCCAACAGTGCTGAACATAGCGATGGCAACCCAATGGCACGTTATCACCCCGTCAATCGGGCATTTTGCTGCTATCACGAGCATTGCCAGTCGTTTGATTCGCATGCTTATCTTGAATGGGCAGCCGACAATGGCGCGCCAAAACATCAACCCGGAGTTCGCTCCGAATTATTAACCGAAAAAATGGCTAAGGCTTTAGAGCTAATTACGCCAACAACCATGTTTTCTGATGCTTCCAAAATCATTGCGGAAATAGAAAGAAAAGAGTTAGCCAGAATAGAAAAGGAAGATTGGTATGAACGATTCGCGTATGTCCAAGACGACGACGCTTACTTCGATCTTGTCGAAAGACGGGAGATCTCTCGAGGCACGTTTAACGCAATATTTCGACATATTAATTGCCGATCAGTTCACACAGGACGCAAAATTGAAGCCTCAGTCTGCTACGACGAAAACAGACAAGCTCACAATGCCAAAGCTTTAGTTGGTATTACCTACGCGGCTGGCGAATCCGTATTTGTTGGGCGTGAAGGTGATGTGTACGGCAATCGTTGGGTAGATGCTAGACCCGATATACAAGATGTAGAGGTCGGTGATATTTCCATGTGGACAGACTTGCTCGAGCGCCTTGTGCCAATCGAGGCAGACCGCAATCACTTGCTCGATATTATGGCGTTCAAACTTCAGCATCCAAACATCAAAATTAACCATGCAGTATTGCATGTGGGCGATGAAGGTTGCGGCAAAGATACCATGTGGGCGCCGTTTATCTGGTCAGTCTGTGGAGCGCGTTTAAAGAATCGCGGTTACATGGATAGCGATAGCTTGCATTCGCAGTGGGGATATGACCTCGAATCAGAGATTTTGATTATCAACGAATTGAAAGAGCCAGACGCAGCCGCTCGCCGTGCATTGGCGAACAAACTCAAGCCAATCATTGCAGCGCCTCCCGAGATGCTCAACATCAATCGTAAGGGTTTACACCCATACCAGATGGCTAATAGGCTATTCGTATTGGCATTCTCGAATGAGCAAATTCCTATTAGTTTGGCATCACAAGATAGAAGATGGTTTTGTATCCAATCGGATACACCTCGCATGACTAATGGTGAAGGTAAACGCATTTGGGATTGGTATAACGCTGGGGGCTTTGAGCAAATAGCTGCTAGCTTGTGGGATCGCGACGTATCACACTTTAACCCGGGCGAAACGCCGGGCATGACTGAGTTCAAAATGAATTTGATTGAGCATGGTAGGTCAATGGCTGAATCCTTTATCGTAGAAATGCTCAAAAACCGCGTCGGTGAGTTTGCTCGCGGCGTAATTGGTTCGCCGTTCCATATCGTATGCGATAAGCTAGCTAGCCTTGCGCCATCGGGAACCAAGGTACCCCAAAGCGCTTTGCTTCATGCACTTAAAGAGGCGGGCTGGGTAGACATGGGGCGGATTGCATCGAACGATTACCCCAACAAAAAGCATATTTTTGTGGCGCCAGAGGTTCAGGATCAATACAAAAAATCGGATTTACGGCGTATGATTGAGGTACCGCCAGAGCCAAAAGCCGTAGTATTAGATATGAAACGGAGTGCGTAATGCGATACTTATCAGTTTGTAGTGGTATCGAAGCAACGACGATGGCTTGGCATCATATGGGATGGAAAGCTTCTGGTTTTTCTGAAATAGAACCTTTTCCGTCTGCGGTGTTAGCGCATCACTATCCAACTGTCACAAACTTTGGTGACATGACTAAATACAAAGAATGGAACTTAAATGAATCAATTGACCTCCTCGTCGGCGGAACTCCCTGCCAATCTTTCTCAGTCGCAGGGCTTAGAAAAGGAATGGATGATCCGCGCGGTAACTTGGCACTCGTCTATTGTGGCATGCTTGACCACTTTAAGCCAAAATGGTTCGTCTGGGAAAACGTCCCCGGTGTCTTGTCATCGTCAGGAGGACGGGACTTTGGTTCCTTCCTCGGGGCGTTGGCAGAACTCGGGTATGGGTTCTCCTACAGAGTGTTGGACGCTCGTTTCTTCGGAGTGGCACAGCGACGCAGAAGAGTGTTTGTTGTCGGCTACCTTGGAGATTGGCGACCTACCGCCGCAGTATTATTTGAGCAAAATAGCTTGCGCCGGGATATTACGCCGCGCCCATCGCCGACAAAAGGATCTCCCGCGTACTTTGAAAGTAGCCTTGCTCAATATCGCGAGGGAGATATTGCAGAAACCCTTAAAGCAAGCGGTGGAGTCCTCGCTGGAGGAAGTGAAACCTTCATAGTTCAAAAGGCATATGAAACTCACCCTGCGGATAGCCGTGTTAAAGAAATGGGTGAAACTTGTCAAACAGTGACAAGCCGTTGGGGTACAGGCGGAGGCAACGTGCCATTGATTGAAAATAACGCTACCATACGAAGATTGACACCCGTTGAATGTGAGCGATTACAGGGTTTTCCTGATAACTTTACGAATGTTCCTTGGCGTAAAAGTTTAGCTTCACCAGATGGTTTGAGATATAAAGCGTTAGGTAATTCAATGGCAGTGCCTGTAATGCAATGGATTGGAGAAGGTATTGACATTGTTAAACAAAACCTAAATGATTAGGTTAAGGAGGATTTAGCTATGACTCAAGAAGAACTATTTGATCTTAGTGAACAGGCTGGCTTTAACGCACTGGAAATTGTGTGCGTTGAGCCAGAACTGATGAAGCTGGCTGAATTGATTGAAAGCAAGGCAATCCTGCGTTTGTTGTCCGCGCCCGAAGGGTATGTTATGTACACCCCATGTAGGTTACACTAGGGTACCCTAAGCGCTTAGGTTTAGCATTTTTCATGGAAAATAATATGAACAAACCAACTCGTAACGATTCTGGAGCCGTCAAGTTTACGCTGTCAAAAGCAGCTAAAGCTTTGGGCACAAAGGGCGGGCATGTATCATCGCCTGCTAAAACACAGGCTGTACGCAATAACGGTAAGCTGGGCGGACGCCCAAGCAAAGCAAGTTAGTCCTCTTAGGGGTCGAAAGCGGATGCTGGGTTGTTGGGTTGTGACTACATAGCCGACCAGACGCAGCGAGTAGCCCCACTTTTTTAAACCACGATGTAACCCAATAATTTGTTGCTGTGCATCATAGGGTTTACCCTTATAAAATCAAAAAACATAGCAAAATCAACGGTTTACGGCGCTTTTTTAAAGTTTTACCTTAACTTTAAGCAAGGGCAAAACCTTGCCGCCCTTTGTTTATCAGGGTTAGCGGGGCGCGCCCTTAATAACATAAGGCGCGGGCGGCTATATATCGCCGCGATACACTCAAATTTTTAAAGGGCGCAAGATAGCACGCAAGGTGCGCGGCTTGCGAATAGTGCAGGGGCGCTATTCTCGCCAATAACCCGCGCGCCTGATAGCGGCGCGATATTCGCGACAATAGCCCGCCGGATAGCCGCTAGCGAATAGCTAGGGGCTAGGGGCTAATAATAGATAGCCGCCTTATGGCGGCGCTTTTTAATCAGTATCTTTCAAAGGTGCATAGATCATATTGCCCAAAATAAAACCACCGGGCGGGGTTTTCGGCTAGCGCTGCCGTCCTATTTGATCGCTTAATATAGCGGGTGCCGTTACAGTAAAACGCGCCGCCCTTGCATAGGTTTTTAAAAATGTAGTATTTGCTCATTTTGTTTAATCCTCTATTGCCGGTCAAAATTAACCGCCAAAAAACCCCGCGCAAGGCGGGGCGTTTTAACTGGTAATTTATTATGGGGTTAAATGGTTTTGGCTTAAAAATTGGCTTACATATTCGGCGGTAGATTGCCCCCTATAACTAGGAAAACCGCGCCCGCTAATATTGTTCCAGCGCCTTTTATAACTACTCATTAACTTTTTAATTTCCTTGCTTTCTACCATTCCTTGATCCGCTACTAATTCGCTTAATGTTTTCATTTTGTTTAATCCTCTATAAAAGTAAAATCCACAATATCCCCGCAAGCGATCCACAATAGGCGCTCTAGGTTATCGGCATGGTTTGATAATTCGGCATAGCTCCAGCCGCCATACTCTTGCAAGGCGTCGGCTACTAGCTTAGGGCTAAAAGCTAATAGCTGGCGGCTAATAGCCGGATCGCGGCTCAATTCGAAAATGTCATTATCACAAGCGCCCGAATGATAGCCGCGCCGCGCTTGCTCCAGTGTTAATTGCAGCTCTAGCCGCCCGCTTGAATCTGTCCAAAATTCCATTTTTAACCCCTTTTAAATTTTTGCCTCTTGTTTTAATAATTCGCTTAATTGCTGCCTTAAAAATATAACAGTGTCCCATTCGGCGTTATCGCGCCCCCGTGCTCTTTCTTGATTTGTTAATTTATCCTGATACCAATAGAGCGCCCGCGTGATTGCTAAAAATTCCTCTGAATCTAGGCTAATAGAAAATCTATTAGTGTCTATATCGTTTTTTAAGTTAATCATTTTCACCTCCCAATTAAAGTTACATCGGCGCTATCGTGATCCCATTCGGCGTGATCCTCTGATTCCCAATAGGGCTGGACGTCCCCGTTATATTCAATTTTTCCGGCTCGCATAGCTAATTCGAATAATGGCGGCTCGTTTAATATTTCCGTTAATTGGCGCTCGCTTTCGGCGTCTATTACTAAGCCGACGCGCTGCCATACTGTTATTTTTTCGTCCGTATAAATTCTAAATTTAGGCATTTTCCAAAACCCCCCTTATTGAATTGATATCGGCGCATAATTGCCCTAAGTTATAAATAGAGCCGAAAACAATCCCGCCGCCATATTGTTTATTATGAAAACGGCGCCCGCCCAATGGTTTAGCGCGTTTTAATGCTAGCTCATATTTTTTGCTAATTCTATCTAGCCCTGAATAATCGGCTAGATCGTCGCTTGTGGTAAACGCTAAAAAATGGCAAACGTAACGCGGATTGCCGTTTGAGTCATTGTTTACGCGGGTAAAATCGTCGGTTTGTATCATAGTTTTATATCCTCTAGTTAATTAAAAATTAGGCGTATGCCGTCCATTCGCTAGGCTTATAGATTGCCTTGCCTTCAATTACCGCGACGGGTTTAAAACGGCGCGCGCTTGAAAATGAATTGATCCTAAAATAGGGCTCTGAATCTTCACTATATCGCTGGATTTTTTTGCTTAATACTTTGCCAATGAAGGCGCCCGCCATTGGTACACTCTCGCCTTGCATAAAACATTCGCGGCTATCCTCTGATATATCGCGGATTTGACTAATTTTTGCCATTTGACCAGATACGCTCAAAACCTGATAAAAATCTATATTAGTTTGATCGTAACCCCATGAGCACCGGAAAACGTCCCCCGCTTTTACATCATGCGCGGCGCTTAATTGCTTGATTTTCTCGCGGCGCTCTAGCTTATCGGCGGCGGCTTTTTCTAGCTTGCTCAATTCTTCGCTAATGTAGGCGTCGCGTTTTTCGATTGTTGCAAATCTATAATGGGCGCGGGGCTTGTTAGATTTGCCACTAAAAATCAACGCGACGGGGCGCGGCTCATTAGCGCCATAAGCTGCAAACCCTAGCGCGTGGCTTTCGGCTAATAGCTTATAGCTTTCAGGAATAAAAAATTCTCTATCGTATGTTTTCATTTTCAATTTTTCCTCTAGTTAATTGAATGTTTAACCGCAAAACCACGCGGCGGAGTTTTCTTTTAAAAACTCTTGCGCGGCTTTTTTGGTGTCAAAACGCAAGTGCTGGAGCCATGATCCGCGCTCTATACAAATCACAATCCAGCCATGCGTGTTAAATGTTAGTTTTTGAGCCATGATTAAAAACCCCCCGTCGCGTAAAAATAGACTGTTAAACAAATAACGGCGATACATGCACCTAGCACGCAAGCACCCAAAATTTCCCATATGCTGACATCGTTTTTAGTGTTTTCCATTTTTAAACCCCTTCACTAGTTAAAAATTCATTGATAGCCGCCAGGGCGCTAGCATAGTTTTTGCCCTTGTTTACAATGCCGCCATTCACGCCGCGCAAGGTCAAATTATTACCATAGCGGGTATCGATCGAGCCATAAAAACCACTGTCAAATAAAAAATTCATAACAAAGCCGCCGCCATTCGCGGGCTTTTTTGCGTACTCTATAACTTTAAAACTCTTCATTTTCTAGCCCCTTATAGGTCAAATTGTCATTGTGTTTATTGCGTTACTACAATTTCAGTATAGCAAAGTTTTTGTAAGTGTAAACAATTTTTTTACAATTATTTTGCTTTTTTGCAACAAGGCGGGGAATTGTCATTTTTTTGGGTCATGGTTCGGTCATGGGTTTTGGGGGTGATGACCTAACAGGGCGGGCTTATAGCTAGCGGCTTTGAGCTGAAAATAGGTCAAATTGTCATATTTTTTTTACTTTTTAGAATTCGAGTTGTAAAAAATAGGATATTTATATTTATTTTTTGGCGCTAACATTTTTGCAAATGACAATTAACCTATTTGACCTATGCCATTTTGACCATGCCAATATGCGAATGGATAAGAGCTAAGAGCTATCAGTTTTGGGCTAATTGGTTTTTGCTAATAGCTAATAGCTAGGGGCTTTTTAATTTAGGTCAATTTTGATCGCGCCCCGCTCCGGTTTTAAATTTCAAGCCGTTAGCCCCTAGCTTTTAGCTTTGAGCTATCAGCTACACAATGACAATTTGACCTATTATTGTTTGACATAATCTACCTTATACGCAATAAGCTATTAGCTAGGGGCTAGAGGCTTGTAGCTAGGGGCTTGCGTGGCTATATCGCCCGCTAAGCCTTATTCTATATGCCGCCGCTTTTTTGCCATATAAAATCGAAAAAGGGGGTCATTAAAATAGGTGGGTACGATGACGGGGTTTTTTATTCTGGTAACTACGCAAAAAAGTGCTTTGCAAAAGCCGAAAAAATTTTTGTAATTTTTAAAACTAAGTTAGTAGTCACTAACTATTAACCCATAGCCCACAACTATAGGGTAAACCCTAATAACTTGCATATTTAAGGGTTTATGCTAATATCGGGCTATCGTCAATCTTAGGAGGTAATCATGGAGCGTTTTACACCAGATCCCCTATTTTATTCAATTGACCATAAGACCGATAAAATCGAAGCTACCGAAGAAGAGATTGCCAACATCTATGATGCTGCCTATCGCGGTCTTGCCGGTGACGCACTAGCTATAGCTGCTGGCTTTTTGCCCGTAGACTTCAATCGTCTTTGCCAATTTGACCCAAAAGCTGCCGAAGCGGTTATTTATGGTCGCGCTAAAAATCACGCAGATGTAAGCGGTTCCTTAATGAGAAACGCTCTCAATGGCGACACCAAAGCTGCAACGACAGTGCTCACGCACTTACATGGCTGGAAACCTGCCAAGCCAGAAGCTGATAGCTCCAATGAATTACGCATCGTCATTGAGAATACGCTGCCAGACCCCACCCCCGAGCAGAAAGCTATTAGCTAATGGCTGATACCCGTAGGGTCAAACTTCCAGTATTACATTCAGGGCAACACGCCCTGTTTTTACAGCAACAACGCTTAAACGCAGTGCGTTGTGGACGACGCTGGGGAAAAACACGCTTTCTGGAATGGCTTGCAGCTAGGGGCGCGGGCAATGGGCAATCCGTTGGCATCTTCGCGCCCGAACACAAACAACTTGCCGAGCCGTGGGATCACCTGCGCGACATGTTAGACCCCATCATTAAAAGTGCCAACCGCAACGACGGTACCATCAAGTTACTCACTGGCGGCAAGATTGACTTCTGGACACTGAACGACAATGAGCTAGCAGGTCGCGGGCGCGAGTACAACTTGGTGCTGATTGACGAAGCCGGGTTTACCAAGTCACCGCAGATGAAAGATGAGATTTGGTTCAAGTCGATCAAGCCAACCATGTTGACCACTCGCGGAGTATCGTGGGTATTCTCTACTCCGAACGGGCTAGATCCAGACAACTTCTTTTATGCAGCTTGTCAAGAACCCGACTTAGGGTTTAGCTCTTTCCATGCGCCTACTAGTACAAACCCTTATGTTCCGCTTGATGAATTGGAGCGCGAACGCGAGCGCAACCACCCGATGGTGTTCCAACAAGAGTTCTTGGCGGAATTCGTCGACTGGTCGAACATTGCGCTGTTCGGAGCCGACAAGCTATTGGTTGAGGGTTTACCCGTACAATACCCAACCAACTGCGACGCGGTGTACGCCGTACTCGATACTGCGGTCAAAGGTGGTAAGCAGCATGACGGAACGGCTGTGGTGTTCTTTGCGCTCAACGAGTTTGGCGTACCGCTGACCATCTTAGACTGGGATGTCGTTCAGATTGATGGCGGACTGCTCGAGCATTGGATTCCCAGTGTGTTCTCAAGGCTAGAAGAGTTAGCTAGGGGCTGTGGGGCAAGGTATGGTAGCGCGGGCGTGTTTGCCGAGGACACCGCGACAGGTTCGATCCTTCTGCAACAAGCTGCCAACCGCGGTTGGGCGATGCGCCCGATCGACAGTAAGTTGGTGCAAGCAGGCAAAGATGAACGCGCCGTCAGTGTGTCAGGTTACTACCATCAAGAAAAGCTCAAGATTAGCGAGTATGCGTACAACAAAACAGTGGCGTTTAAAGGCGCTACGCGAAATCACTTGCTGACACAATTGGCTTCCTTTAGACTAGGGGATCCAGACGCCCACAAGAGAAGTGACGATCTGTTAGACGCAACCGTCTATGGAATTGCGCTCGGATTAGGTAACAAACTCGGATTCTAGTGGTATGATGGGCAATATATTTTTGGGAATAATCTATGTCTGATATAAGCATCTCCAATACATCCCTACCTTCTCCCTTGATGGAGTTTCTTCAGACGGATTCTATTGAACCGGGCAGTCCCGCAGGTTATCAGACTTGTAAAGCCATTTTTGAGTACCACCCGCTAGCTGCTAAGATTATTGAAAAACCCATCGTATTAGCTTTATCAAAACCACGTTTAATTGCGATGGATGTACACCCAAAAGAAATGTTAATTAAAGCGTTTCATGAAGAGTGGAATAATTTAGATGCGACTAATCTTATCCGTGACGTAACCTTTCTTAAACGTGTATATGGTGTAGCCGCAATTGTTTATGGCGCCGAAGGTATTCCAACTGACCAAGAGATTGATCCTTGGAAGTTGCCCGATTTGAATTTGTACTTTAATAAACTTGACCCGTTAAACCTTGCTGGCTCAACCGTCACCAACCAAAACCCCAACGCGCCAGACTTTCAAAAGCCGTTATCGTACATTACGGCTGCGGGTCAACCTTATCATCCAAGTCGTAGCTGTATCGTGTTTAACAATACGCCGATTTATTTAAGCTTCCAGCCATCCGGTTTTGGTTTTACAGGTCGTTCAGTATTTCAGCGCGCCCTGTATCCTTTGAAATCATTCGTTCAGTCTATGGTTACTGACGATTTGGTCACTTTCAAGGCGGGTCTGCTGGTTATTAAGCAAAAACAATCAGGCTCTATCGTAAATCGTTTGATGCAAACAGCCGCTGGTATTAAGCGTAGCTACTTGCAACAAGGTACCACCGGTAACGTCTTATCAATTGATATTGATGAGGACATTGAGTCTATCGACTTGAACAATACCGACACCGCGATGACTACTGCGCGTGATAACATTATCGCCAACATTGCAGCCGCAACCGACGTGCCAGCCATTCTCTTAAAAGATGAAGCTCTAGCCAACAGCTTTGCAGAAGGCAGTCAAGACGCAATTGCAATTGCTCAGTATGTCACAGGGTTACGCAACGATATGCGAACTTTGTTTGAATTTTTTGACAAAATCGTAATGCACCGCGCATGGAACAAACAATTTTTTGAAGCAATTCAAAATAAATATCCCGAAATGTACGCAGGAAAAACGTATGAACAAGCGTTCTACGAATGGAAAGATGCGTTTACTCCAAGTTGGGACTCTATGATCGAGGAAACTCCAAGCGAATTAGTTAAAACAGACGAAGTTAAGCTTAAAGGTATGACTGAAGTACTTCGTACTCTTTTACCTGTAATTGACCCACAAAACAGAGCTAACTTAATTCAATGGGCGCAAGACAATCTGTCTGAAATGCCAGAAATGTTTAAATCGAATATGCAATTGGATATGGATGATATTGCGGAATACGAAATTCCAATCCCAGAACAGACTAATTTACCTAAATTAGCTTAAAGACAAAGCAATGACTTTCTACGAAGTCCTTACGCAAGCGGTCAATTACTACATCACATATGGCTTTGAGAACGAAGCTAGACTTAAATATTGGATGGAAGAGCTTAAAACTGCGGCTGTAAAATCATTAATTACGCCTGAAAAGCTGCAAAAAGAATTAGAGCGCTCTTTAAAAGGTGCTTTTGACCGCTTAGTGACCAAAGGTGGGCTTGTAAACAAGGATGTTAGCCGCTTTACTGTGGATAAACTGACCCCTAGATTGCGCGCTGAATTGGATCGCCGCATCGTTGCGAGTGCCAACTTAATCAAATATAACCGTGAAGAATCGATTAGCAACACGCTGCGTCGCTTTTCCGGATGGGCTACATCGATTCCGCCCGGCGGAAGTAAGACGATCAATCGTCAAGAAGAGAAAAAACACATTAAAAAAGAGCTCGGCATGCTGCCGTTTAAAGAGCGCCGCGTCATTATTGACCAAACGCACAAACTAGTAGCCAATATCAATGAAATCGTAGCGCTCGATGCGGGCGCGATTGCTGCACAATGGCATAGCAATTGGCGTCAAGCGAACTACGATTATCGCGAAGATCACCGTGAATTGGATGACAAAATATTTTTGATACGCAATAGCTGGGCGCAAAAAAATGGTTACGTCAAACCAAAAAATGGCTATACTACGGATGTAGTCGCTCCCGGCGAAGAGGTATATTGTCGGTGTAGGTATAAGTATTTATACCGGGTGAGTCAACTGCCCGACGAAATGATTACCCAAAAAGGTAAAGAAGCGTTACAATCCAAGAAAATTTATTAGGGTTTTAACCTATGCCATTTCAGTCGGAAAACCAACGAAAAGCAATGTACGCCGCTGCTGCGGGCAAGTCTAATATTGGTATTCCAAAATCAGTAGGTGAAAAATTCGTAAAACACAAAGATGACAGCGAGGAAGAAAACCTCGAATGGCTCAATGAACTTCTATTAAAAGAAATGAAAGTAAAAGCATTAAAAGAGGATTCTTTGATATCTGCGCCCGTCCTTTTGGCGCCTACAGAGTTTGAAACTGACAGCAATATTGTGGTTCGCAAAGGCGAATTAAGCCACGAATTACGCAAATTACAGATCAAAGACATTGGCGAAAAGCTGTATCAAGTCGCTCAACATGTTAAAGACATGAAAAAAGATGACGATTGCGACGAAGAAGTAGTACCTCGCTTTGGTGTTGAAGATTCTGAGGCTTGGCAAACTAAAGAGGGTAAAAACAAAAATGGCGGTTTAAATGAAAAAGGTCGTGAGTCCTATAACAAGGAACATGGCGCCCATTTAAAAGCCCCGCAACCTGAAGGTGGTTCTCGTAAAGAGTCTTTCTGCGCTCGCATGAAAGGCATGAAAGCCAAATTAACGTCCGAAAAGACCGCACACGATCCTAATTCACGGATTAATAAATCTTTAAAAAAGTGGAAATGCGATGCTGATGAGGCACAAAGCCATTTAGAAGAAATGTGCGACGCTTTGATTGAGTACGCTCAAGCTATCCCTGATAGTGACCCATGTTGGGAAGGTTACACTCAATATGGCATGAAAGAAAAAGACGGGAAAAGCGTACCAAATTGCGTACCAGATGCCGAAAACGAAGCAATTGAACAAAATGCTAAATTAGTTCCAGAGCCACCAAAAGAAGTAAAACCTGAAGATAACATGGGCGGCGCTCAAGGTAGAGCTGCTGGCATTATGTTTATTACCCCGAACGAAGAAGTTTTAATGATTCGTAGAGGTATGGGCGGAGGTGATTATCCCGGAACTTGGTGTATTCCCGGCGGACACCAAAAAGGTAATGAAACCATTGAAGAATGCGCTCGCCGTGAATGTTTAGAAGAAACTGGCATTGACTACAAAGGCAAGCTAGAAGTTCTTTATGATGACGGACAATTCTGCTATTACGTTGCTCACAATTTCTCGAAAGAAGAAGTAAAACTAAATTACGAATCTTCTGGTTCTGATTGGTGTAGCCCAACAGTGCCGCCAATGCCACTACATCCGGGCTTAGAAAATGCGTTCAAAATTGCTATGGCTAAGACTGAAACTGATGTAGCCAAATTAATCGCTGAAGGTTTATTAGCTAGCCCACAGATGTACGCCAACATTGCTTTGCTAGCAATTCGCATCACAGGTACTGGTTTAGCGTTCCGTTCAAGCATTGGCGAACATGTTTGGCGTGATCCATCTTTGTATTTAAACGATGAGTTTTTACAGCGTTGTAACGGCTTGATGGTAATCATGGATCATCCTGAAACTCAAGTATTAACAACCGAAGAGTTTAAAAATCGTGCAGTTGGTTCTGTTTTGCTACCTTACATTAAAGGCGATGAAGTCTGGGGTATTGCAAAGATCTATGACCAAGATGCGATTTCCGAAATTTTGGAAGGCGAAGTATCGACTTCCCCAGCAGTTGTTTTTGACCAAACTGCTGGTAACATTACACTTACAACCGAGAATGGCGAGCCACTCTTGATTGAGGGTGTGCCATTCCTGCTGGATCACATAGCAATCGTTACGAAAGCTAGGGGTTCAAAGGGAGTATGGGACAAAGGCGGCGACGCCGCTGGAGTTTTATTAACTAACAATGAGGTGTCTGAAAATGACTGAAAATAAGATTGAGCCAAAGGCAGATGCCCAAGGCGATAAATTAGATGCCATTATGTCTTTATTGGGAAAAACAATGTCCCGTTTAGATGAAATGGAAAAAAACCTTCCTGCGCCACCCCTAGTAACTGCGGCTGATAAAAAAGCTAAAGCGAAAAAAGATGACGACATGGAAGCATGTGACGATGATGAAGAAGAAGAAGCTAAGAAAGATGACGATGAGTCTGAAGCTAAAGCTAAGAAATTCATGATGCGTAAGGCTAAGAAGGACGCAGAGGGATCTGATCCTAAAGAGCACGGCAAAGCTGGCGAGATCAAGCCAGATGACGAAGGCGAAATTGAACATCCGGGTCATATGGAGTTCAAAAAAGACGACGACGAAGAAGATGACCGTAAAGATGACGACGAAGAAGCAGCTAAGAAAGATGACGAAGAAGCCGCATACGCTGATTGTCAAGCTAAAGCTGATTCTGTTTACTCAGCTTTTGGTAAATCTGCATCACGTCCATTACAAGGCGAAAGCTTAATGGCTTATCGCAAACGTATGCTCCGTGGTTTGCAAGCTCATAGCGACGAAATGAAAAACGTAAACATCAACAAGATTGCTGACGAAGCAATGTTGCAAATCGTTGAAAAACGTGTTTATGCTGACGCTCTTGCTGCTTCCCGTGGAACTGGCGCAATCGCAAAAGGTCAATTGATCGCGTTGCACAAGAAAGACCAAGCTGGTCGTACCATCACTGAATACCGTGGTGATATGGAAGCATGGTTAGGTGACTTCAAGCTCCCAACTCATCGGGTCGTGAAGTTTAATACTGAAAATGTTAAGCGATAAGGAATAAGCCATGACCGCACAAATTTCTCTACAACCAATGGTAACAACCAACGCTGCTGGCTTATTTAATGTCAACTCCGCTGGTTTTACACAAGGTGATGCACTCGACGATCCAGCAGTTAAATTCTGGTTAGCTGGCGGCGTTCTTTCAACATCTGCTACTTCTCCTTTATGGGGCGGAGTTCCAATTGCTGAATTGATCCCAACTGCACAATCTGGTGTTTATTCTGGCGATACACAACCCGGTACTGACACATTAGGTTCTACCATTATCCAAGCATCTACTGTAGCTGCTCCTACTGGTATTTCCGTGTTTAACCAAGCTTTCCAAGGTATCACAACCCCACAAAGCACAGCACCATTGTATTCACCCGGCATGTCTGTAAACTTCTACCGTTTCGGTTCAGGCGCTCGTATTCCATTGCCTTGCGATGCTTCTATCGTAGCTTTGGCTGGTAGCTCTATCACTGAAACTGTGTATTGGGATACAACAAACCTCCGTTTAACAACAACAGCAACGAGCAACTTTGCAGTACCTTGCAAAATCTTGCGTATTAGCACTTCTGGTAACAAAATTGTTAACTACAATTCTGGTACTGGCAATGCTAACTGGTCTAACACCATCGTTGGTGGCTCATCTGCTGCTCCTGTAGCAGTTGTTCTAATCTAAGAAAGGAATAGATCATGTCAGGTTTTGCACCTTCATATGTAACAGTAAATCCACACTTCATGATGCCTGAGCTGATTATGCAGTACAGCTTAGCTTCTGGTGCGTTTACAACTCTGGCAACAGAGAACCCAATGCCACGCTTAGGCGAGGCTGACCTTTATGTTTACGCTAAAAAGGTTCAGTTGACGACTCAAGTATCTGCTAACCAATCGACTGCTAACCAGTTGCCAAGCGCATCTGTTATCCCTTCGATGATTAGTACTGCTACTTATCGTCTGCAAACCCGCGCTCAGTACGACAACTTCGATGAAGCTGCTACTGGTGCTTGGGGCTATGCACTCCCAGAGGCTCTTCGTCTTGCTGCTCGTCAAGGTATCGCTCAGCAGTTGCGTAATGCTCTTCTCTATGGCTACAACCCAGCCAACGGCGAAGGCTTGCTCAATACTTCTGGCGCTACTCGCATCAACTTAGGTGCAGACAGCAACGGTAACGTAGGCTACAGCACATGGGATTCTGGTCAATTAGCTCAGTTCTTGCTAAATGCAATCGGTAACTTAAAAACTACTACATTGCAAATTGGTCAACCTTTGCGCTTGGTATTCCTTGCTCCACAGCGTTTCATTCAACAGATCAGCTACGGCGGTATCGTGTCCTTGACACAGTTCCAACGTATCGGCGCTGGTGTTGAAACTGCTGCTGGCTTGGTTGAAACCGTAGCTCAGTGGGCAGGTGGTGACGATGTAAGCTTTGCTGCTGATGACACTCTCATCGGTCAAGGTTACGGCGGTACTGACGCAATCATCTTAATTGCTCCAGAACTCAAGATCCCTAAAGCAAACTCTCGCATCAACACCAACGTATTTGCTGAATTGACACCAAATACAACTGCAACATCTTTGATGCTCTGCGACGTGGCTGCACCTACAGAGATTCCTACTCCATTGCCAGACGGTGGTATTACTACCCTCTACACAATGCGTAGCACCTCTGGTTGGGGTATCCGTCCAGAAGGTATGACGATTATTTCGGCTGCCTATTAAAATCCTGCGTGAGGATTTAACCACCCTTCGGGGTGGTTTTTTGTTAATATATAAGAACCCAAGTGATGCTGGGAACATTCTTTATGGGAAGCCGGGGGTTCAAAAGACCCCGCATCATCGGCTTCCCACCCATACTAGGGGAAAATAATGGAATTATTTATCGCAAATTGCAGTAAGCAAGACTTTTTGTTCACATATATGTTACCTGAGAACATTAGACCTTTTTCACACAAAATCCGTGCTGGAGCACAAATTAAGCTAAGTCAAGATCAAATTCAAGTCGATGCGATCATTAAACAGCACGAGTTGTATGGAATGATGGAAGTCACTAAAGTTAAAAAAGGCTTTGGCGGCTTATGCTATCGCATCGGAAAACCAATCAATGTCGAAGCAATTGAAGCGGGTATCAGTCAATCTGACCAAGAAAATATTGACCGCGCTCAAGAAGCTCGTAGCATTACTGCCGCAGCACAAGATCAAATCATTTCGCTGAAAGCACAAGAAATGGGGATCAAACAAAAAGGTGGTATTGAGTTTGAAATTACCGAAGATAAGAAGAACGCTGCCGATCAAAGTGAAAAGTTTGACCAAAAAATTGAAGTGATTCATGAAGGTGAAGCACCAAAAGGACGTGGCAGACCAAGAAAAGGATAATAAATAGCCCCCTTGTGGGGCTTTTTCATTTAGAATATAGAAAATCTTTCTAGGATGGTTCTATGGCTGATCCAATTGTTTCGCCACCTTCTTTAAACGGCTTTATCGACTGGGCGCGAGCCGTTATGGGTATACCCACTACTGCAATGTCCCCAACTGACCCGGGCTGGAATTACGCTTATGTAGTGGCATTAGATATCGTACCAACCGATTTTGCTGCCACTGTACCCGATATTTATACTTTAACAGTCTACAACTGGGCTGGAAGTCAATTATTGCAATTTCAGCAAGACTTACCCGGGCAAAACTATTTTGCCACTTTACGCGCCCAATTTGGAATTAATAATTTCGTAGCTGGCGTCGTAAACGCGGCTGGCGATGTAAGCACTAATGAATCTCTTTCTGTAGGACACGGCTTGCGTGACCTTAGTATTTTAGATTTACAAAGGATTAAAGACCCCTACGGACGCCTAGCATTAAGCTATATGCAACAACTTGGCACTCTCTGGGGACTAAGTTAATGAAACTGAATTTAGGCGTTATAGAAGTTCCAGAAATTGAAGGAACAACCTATACCGTTGGAAAAGATCTTGAAGAAAGATACGGGCTATTTTCCATGTTTTATAACGCCCATCAACAAGAAATAGCCGATTTGATTGCAAAAGACGCCGCAATCGGTTTAGAAATGATGGAAAAAAACATGGATGTATCTGTAAAATCTGTTTTTGCGGTAAGTGGACAGACAATTACCGATAAAATGCACGATTTTTTGACGACACAAGAAGTTGAACGAGTGGCTGGTAGATATGGCGAACAAGGGATACCAACTAAAGCGGCTTTAGAAGGCATTAACAGCCGCACGGTCAATGGTAGAACCCCTAAAAAAATCCGTAAAGGTCAAAAATTTAAAAAAGTTGTAACAGGAATTCGCCGTCCATCATTTATTGATACGGGCATTTTTGAAAACTCCTTAAAAGGATGGATTGAATAATGGCATCGGCAGTAGAAGCGGCAACCGCAAAACCCCAACTTGGCGCTGGTTTAGCTCAAGGTGCCGAAACACTTTCAGGTAATGAACAGGTTACTTTTACGCTTTATGTAAAGCTAGTATTGCCTTTGGATGGCTATGTATTTTGGGTAAACGCTAGCCTTTTAACTGATTCTGCTCTTTATAATGCGTCGCAATATAACAGACTGCTATACGATAACTACCCTGAAGGCGTTCCAGCAAGGCAATTAACGGTATCTGGTTCGTTCCACTTTAATCAAGAATTGCATCAATTAGCGGATAGAACCACGACTTACAACCACGTTATTTTTACGGCGACTAAACCCGTTCAAGACTTTAATTTGGTTAACCCACAATTCCTTTATATTGCGAATTATCAAGGAAATCGATTCGCTTTTAGCCGTAGAGAAAATTTCTATAAACAGGCGGATCTATACCATTACCGCGGCGATGCTCTGTATTCCATTATGGATACGCAGATTATCGATTCAATGACGGGTTTTGATACCAATAGCGTTATCGTATCAAATAGCCTTCCAATTTGGCTTAGTTTGAATCAATTTTTCCCGATGTATCCGTCCTATTTGGTGGAACAAAACTTGCCTCCAGTATACGCATCGGTCGATATTGACCCACGGCAGACGGTTGCTTTACAAGATTTTCCACTTTTAGACCCAGAATCTAACCCTTGGCAGTTGACTAAAGATACTGTCAGAATCGAGCTTTTTGGGGTCAGAAATCACGATGCGTTGAATTTTGTTGAATATATCCTAAATTACAGTAGAAATACCGATAATATAGGATTAATGAATATGCCCATTATGCAGGACGAAAAAGTCACTCAACCTGAAATGGGGATAATCGCGCAGAAGAAAGTAATTACTTTTGAAATAAGTTATTTTCAAACCACCGTAAATAATATTGCAAGACAATTAATCGAACATGCCTTTATTACCCTGACAGAAGGTACTGTTCCAGTATAAAATTAAGTAGTAAGATGTTGTTATCTCAATCAAGTGTATAAAAGGAGTTACAAATGGCAATCGTTACCAACCCAACCGTTCAAAATGGTGCTTTATTAACAGCCCAAGGTCAAAAAGTATTTTTTAATATCACAGCCACTACTGTTGTTAAAACAACAGCAGGTCGTATTGCTAAAATTAGCGTTTTAGTTGCAGGTTCTGGCGCTGGTTCAGTTTATGATGCCGCTACCACTGGTGCTGCTGGCGCAGCTAATGAAGTTGCAGTGATCCCTGCAACTGCTGGTGTTGTTAATATTGATTTCCCAGTTTCTAATGGTATTGTTGTAAGTCCCGGTACTGGTCAAACTTTAGCAATCAGCTACATCTAATTAGGGGGCAAAAATGCCAAATATTGTCAATGTCGTTGTCACCCAACAGGTGGCAAGCGCGCCTAATACGCTACAACAAACAGGCGCGTTTATCTCACAGGGAGCAACTACGCTCGCTGCGGGAACCCCTTATTTGCTAACTCAAGCAAGTAGCTTAGCAAGTATTTTATCTGGCGCCGTTTCTATCACTTCAATGATATTGAGCACAGGGACAGTAACTGTAACTACAACTACTCCACACGGCATTCCTTCCGGTGACACTGTTGAAGTAAACATTACTGGTGTAACTCCCGCTGCTTACAACGGTACTTTTGCCGCAACTTCTACAGGTGCATATACGTTTACATATCCGTTGGCAGGTAGCCCCGGCTCTGTAACAACCCAAGGTGTTGTAACTTTGGAAGATGTCGCTGAACTTGTTGCAATGAACAATACTTTCTTTGCACAAGGAAGCGTCACACCTGTTTATGTATTGGAGTTAGGTACAAACACTGTAGCAAACGGTATAACCGCTTTAGAAGCATACATAGCTAATCCAACTATTCAGTTTTATAGCTATTTATTGCCAAAAACATGGGATATTACCGCCGCTCAAACAATGGCTAAACAGTACGAAGGTACAACTGCACAAGTGTACTTTTATGTAACTACAACGCTAGCTACCTACACTGGGTGGGCAGGTATTAAATCTGTGTTTGCTTCATTGCAAAGCCCAAGTGCTCCATCAAGTGAATTTAGCGCCGCAGCTATTTTCTGGGCAACATTAAGTTACAATCCGGGCGCAAATAATTTAGCGCATCCGCTTGAGTACACTTATGTTTACTCTGTCACTGCCTACAGTACCTTAACTAGCACACAACAAACTCAATTGTTGGCTGCTGGCGTTAACTGGATTGGCACTGGTGCCCAAGGCGGAATTAGCAATACTTTAATTGAAGGCGGCACGTTCATGGACTTGAACCCCTTTAATTATTGGTATTGTGTAGACTGGCTTTCAATTAATGTTGCTCAAGCTTTAGCAAATGCAATTATTAACGGAAGCAATTTGCCAACTAATCCGCTTTACTACAATCAAGCTGGTATTAATACTTTGCAGAAAGTAGCGCAAGCAACAGTTAATAACGGTATTTCGTTTGGATTAATTCTTAGCCCAGCAACGGTTAACGCCATTTCGTTTGTAAACTATGTAGCACAACATCCTAGTGATTACGCTACTGGAACTTATAACGGTTTAAGCTTGACATTCGTACCAGCTAGAGGATTTAGCTCCATTACTATTTACTTAACTGCATCTAACATTCCAGTTTAAGGAGAATAAATAATGTCAAATCCACAAATTCAACAAGGTACATTAAATAGGCTACTAGCCAGCGTTGTGTACGCTGACTATACCCAATTAAATGTCACTGCTGGATATTTGGCTCGCGAAGCGATCAGTTTAGCGTTCGATGGCGACACTTCGTTGCTTATCGGCACGCTAACTGGCGCTGTTACAAGCCCAGAACCGTATGTTTACGGAACAGTAACGATGCATCTGTTAAGAACTCAAGCTCTTGGCGCTGCTTATAAAAACCAAATTGAAACCAACACTACTTTAGGGTCTGTTACGATTTACCCAGATACCCAAGTATTGCCACCATTTCAATTGAATAACTGTGTTTTAATGAGCATTCAAGAAACTGCGTTTGACGGTAATCAAGCTGGTCTAGTTGTTCGTTTACGCGGCGTATATAACATCAACTCAACACTATTTGACGCAGCATAATGAAAGGATAAAAATTGAAAATCGATCGTAATCTGTCCCTTGTGATGCAGGTGCAGACTGATGAAAATGGAACAATCTACATTCACTCCACTTCTATTAGTCGATCTGTATTTGAACAATTTTATTTAGAGTTAGGCAAAGTATTTAGTCAGTGTTTTGATGGTATTAGTCAGGCTCATTTAGCTTTATCTGCCCCACAACTTGCTTATGCTGCTTTGAAATCCATAGCAACAAAAGCAGGAAATTGGGAAGGCGCAGGAGGAGTTAAATTTGGGTTAGTAAACGAAATTATTCGTTTGACCAATGTAATAGTAAGTACAGAAAAGGGATGGGAAACCATTCCCTTTGATGTAGCAGTAAAGAGAGAAGTTCTAAGTGAGGATGAAGAAGCTGAGGTATTAAGTTCCCTTGTGTTTTTTACAGCAATCTCCAAAGTCGCACCGAAGGATTTAAAGAATTCCTTTTTGGAGATGGCAGGTGCGCTGCGAAATTGGGAACTTACATCCTTGGATTGTACGGGGTATCAGAATGGCTTACCGACATTGACCAAGACCGAAAGTACTGGCAAGAAGGTGAAGGAATCATCCATAGTATCCTAGACTTCATTACTTACAAGCATTTTGATGAACTTATGAAAGAAGTGGGCGGGAAGTTTGATGATGCGTCAGAATACCGTCAAAGGCATTTAATTAGAGCTATAAAAAGCAAAACTTTATTGTAGGAAATCAAAATGGCTGTAAAAAGTGTTATTGAGATTGATGTCCAAGATGAAAAGTTTAAAGCTTTTCAAGCCACGTTTGATAAATACGTCAAACAAATGGATCAACAAGCCAAAAAGTGGCAGGACATCAATAAACACTTTGATAAAGTAAATAAGTCTGCAAAAGACGTTTCCACAACATTTAAAGATTTATCCGTATCCACTTTCAATATTGCTCGCAATATGGCTTCTATGGCTATATCTGCGGCAAAATGGGTCGCTTTTAGCGCGGCTGGAACTGGGTTTGGCTTTGGTGCATTAGCAGCGTCTGGAAGCGATGTATATCGCCGCGCGCAAGGTGTCGGCGTTAGCACTGCTCAATTACGTTCTGCCAATACTTACTATGGTCGATACATTGATCCTGAGTCAGCTTTAGCCAGTATTGCGCGTATTCAAAGAACACCCGAAGAGTCCTATAAGCTTTTCAATGCGGGTGGCAATCTAAATCAAGACGCATTTCAAAATTTAGCGCCAATTTTAAAAACAATTCGCGAACAGTTTCTTAACTCTGGTCAAAACCTTTCCTACGCTAAAACGATGGGTTGGACAGATTTGGTTGGCGGCGATGAAAATCTTATTCGTTTGGCTAAAACTAGCCTTAAAGATTTAGATAATGCAGCAGCACAAGCCGCTGAAGGTTTACAGAAATTTAAGCTTTCTGAAGAAAGTAGCAAACGCTGGCAAGATTTTTGGGTAAAAATCCGCGAAGCTGGAAATTCGATTGAAGTCAATTTGCTAGATAACTTAGAGGGTCTAACTCAGCCACTAATTCAACTGACTCAAGCGGTTGAACAAGCTATTGCAGATTTTCTTAAAAGCGATGAAGTAAAAAGCGCCATTAAAGATTTAACAGAATTTATCAACAGCCCAGAAGGAAAACAGCAAATCAAAGAATTTTTCAATGGTTTAGCTATGCTTGGGCAAGCAATTGCATGGGTTGTGTCAAAAATACCGGGGTTTGTAGCAGGCACTTATCAAGGAATGCAACAAATTGGTAATTGGGAACATAAAGTATTAGGTAAAGACCAAGTACAACTTAATTCTGCCGCGCAAAAAACCGCTATGATGTTAGCGGGGTTAGGGGTTAAACCTGATGTAGTCGCTGGTTTTATGGGCGGACTTTACGGCGAAAGCGGGTTTAATCCTGCCGCTAGTAATGATATTGGCGGCGGGCACGTTGGATTGGCTCAATGGGGTAAAGCGCGTCAAGCGCTCTTTGCAAAGGTAATGGGACACCCATTAACCGCAAATACCCCTGAAGATGAGCAAATCGCGTTTATGCGTTGGGAATTAATGAACACCGAAGCAGCTACTTTAAAACGCTTACAAAGCGGCGTAGGTCGTAAAGAAGGCGTTGAGGCTAATATTAATTACGAGAGATACTACAATTATCAAATTGATCCTGTTGAAAGAAGCCGCAGACAAAATTACGCCATGCAAATTACTTTTGAAGGTGCTCCGGGCACATCTATACCAAACGCCTCCGCGCAATTAGCCGGAACGACAGGAAGATAACTATGGCTTCTTTTGGAAAAACCGCATTCTCCGCCGTTTATGAAATAGCACCAATTTGGTTGCAAGGCGGACTTGCCAATCTATTAGGGGGTTATGCACCTATAACTTTGCTGACCGAAATGTTTGATATCCCCGGAATTGAAAACGGTGAATTTTTTGCCCATTTCAAACCGCTACCCGGAGGCAGCTTAGCAAAATGGGATGTAGCAACTTATCCTTTTGCGAACTTTGCTACGGCTGCCAATGCGGTCGTACAGCAGCCTTTAGATGTCAGTATGATGATGGTTTGCCCAGCACAAACTCATGGCGGCTATACACTAAAACAAGCGATTCTTACTGCTTTGCAATTGGGCATTCAAACGCACATTTCTACAGGTGGAACTTTTACTGTAATTACCCCCGCATACACTTATTTTAACTGTCTATTAACAGGGCTGCGCGATATTACGCCTGCTAGTGATAAACAAGTTCAATATATGTACCAATGGGATTTCGTGCAACCGTTGATTACCCAATCTGCCGCTGAATCAATTCAAGGCACTTTAATGAACGCAGTATCAAACGGATTGCCAACTACAACAAATTGGACAAATCCACTAGGATTAGCGCCCGGTGAAAGCGTGGTACCACAATGACAACTTTTGTTAATTTTAACCCGTCACCATACGCTAATTTTCAGTTTAATCCGACCTTAGACGGAATTACTTATGTAGCAATTTGTACTTGGAATATTTATGCTCCACGCTATTACATAAGTATTTACGATAACTCTGGAAACTTGATCGTAACTAACCCTATTATTTCATCACCAGATCATTTTGATATTAATTTGGTGTATGGTTATTTTAAAACTTCAAAGCTTGTTTATAGAGCAAGCAGTGGAAATTTTGAGATCACCCCATGAGGTCGTACTCTGTCCAGATCACGCCTGTAGGAGCTTCTTCACCAATAACTTTTAGTTCACAATCAGTTCTTGGTGTTGATAATTACTCTTGTTTACGGCTTGATTTAGACGTGTTTCAAACTTGGTATCATCAACCCGCAGGTAATAGCCACATAAAACTTTGGGGTGTAGATTTAAAAGATCTAGGACAAAAAGCCAGTTTTAACCCAGTTAAGCAAGCAAGCGGATTTGGGTATGACTATGCCAAAATTCAAATCGGTGTCGGCATGTCTAAGGGTTTACCCTTTGCCAACCCAAATCAAGCTGGAGTAATTGTAAACGGATCAATTCTTCAATCGTTTTCTACATGGCAAGGTACTGAAGTAGGATTAGATATTGTTTTAATCCCTGCGCAAGTAAACCCCAATGCCGCCGCCAATATAACAATGGCGTGGAATAAAGGTCAGACATTGACAGAAGCCGTTACTCAAGCCTTAAAAAATGCGTATGGCGCAGGTACCAATGTTTCAGGTAGTTTTAGCTCAAATTTGATATATACCGAAGAAGCCAAAGGGCAATTTACTAGTTTTATTGCCTTTGCTAAAAAAGTTCAGGAAATCAGTCGTTGGATTAATCCAGACCCTACCTATGCAGGAGCGAGTATCACTGCTACTAGTCAAGGGTTTTTATTAAGCGATAGCACAGTAACTCCTACAGGCACAAAACAAATTGCATTTACCGATATTATTGGTAATCTAACTTGGATCGATATTGCAACTATTCAAGCTCGAGTCATTATGCGAGCCGATCTGAATGTTGGCGATTACATTACTTTCCAAAATAATATTCCAGTAAATAACGTAATCAACAATAACTCCCAATTTAGAAATAATTTGGCATTTAATGGTGTATTTATGGTGAATAAATTGCATCATATTGGTAGCAGTAGGCAACCTAACGGAGATAGTTGGGTAACAGTTATTGATGCAGTAATACCCGGGGTAGCGTTCTAATTATGGATCTCTCTCAAAAAACCCCCTTTGCGGTTACGATTACCGAGTATATCCAAAACCGCATGGATTCAAACCAAGAAAATTTTGGTTTGCAATTGCCTGCCCGCGTAACTGCCGTAAACGGTGCAATTGTCACCGTAAATTTTGAAATCGATACGGGTGGTAATTTTACGTTCCCCCCGGTTACTTGCGCTATTGCCGAAAGCAAATATGTACGATTACCTGTACAAGTCGGCGATTATGGGGTCTGCATAGCAGCCGATACGCGCTTGGGTGGCATCAACGGTCTTGGACAAGGGTTAGCCCCTTTAACTACTCCTTTTAACCTTGGCGGGCTTATTTTTGTGCCTTTAGGCAATAAAGATTGGGAGTCAGTCGATCCTGACGCCGTTAACATTAGTGCTCCTAATGGAGCCGTTATACGCGATAGTAATAATAACTGTGTTATTACACTTACCCCCACAGGCACGACAGTAACAATCGGTAACACAAAGATGACGATTGACGCATCTGGCGTTACTATTACAGGAAATTTAACGGTCACAGGAAGTATTTCTGCTAGCGGTGATGTCACCGCAGGAAGTATTAGCCTTGAAAATCACGTTCATAGCGGCGTTAAAGCAGGTACGGATAATTCAGGAAAACCAGTATGAGAACTTACGGCGTAGATCCAGCAACCAAGCAATGGGTAGAAGTAACCGAAACCAGTTATATTTGGCTGGCAACTTTAGCTCAAACTTTACGGCTAAATCAAGGCGAAAGCCCGTTTTACGCAAACTATGGAATCCCTGCTCAAAATTCAGTTATGACACAGATTCCGCCCGATATAGCGGTAAACAGAACACAAAGTCAATATGCACCGCATTTTGCTAGTTTAACGATTGTCAAGCAACAAAATGCGGTCAATCCGACATACAATATAGCAGCGGTATTTCAAAACGGAACAGTTATTCAATCTACGGTGGCAAGCTAATGGCACAAATTACTACCGCTGGCGCAGTGCCAGCTCTTCCAGCAGATCTTTTACAAGCTGAAATTGCAGCAGCAACTGCTCTTGCCCCCGGTTTAACAACCAATTTACCCGGTTCTTTAGTGGAAGATATGGCTTCTACTGCCGCAGGCGCCGTAGTAGTTCAAGATCAAGCGTTCGTAGACCTTGTAAATTCAATTAGTCCAGCTACCGCCAACCCTTCTATTCTGTACCAATTAGGGCAAGTTTATGGCGTTCAACAAGGAGTTGGTTCAAATACATCTGTTTACGTTACGTTTAGCGGAAGCCCCGGATTTGTTATTCCTATCGGTTTTACAGTGTCTGATGGTAGCTACCAATATACCGTTCAAGACGGCGGAATCATTCAAACAAATGGTCAAAGTGTAGCGCTTTATTGTCTTGCTACCTCAGCAGGATCATGGGCGGTTCCAATCGGAACCGTTACTCAAATTATTACGTCCATTCCTTCGGGAGTGACATTAACCTGTACAAACTTAACTGCGGGGTTACCCGGAGCTACCGTACAACCAATTCAAGAATATCGAGCACAAGTAATTCAAGCAGGATTAGCTTCTGCTCAAGGAATGCCTACTTTTTTAAAAACTCAATTACAAAAAGTTTCAGGTGTTCAAGCAAGATTAATTGCAGTCCGCGAAGTTAACACCGCTCAATGGGAAGTTATCGTAGGGGGTGGCGATCCTTATTCTGTTGCAAACGCTATTTTTAAAGGTGTTTTTGATATTTCGACCCTCACTGGATCAACTTTAGGCGTCACAAACATTACTAATGATTATCCCGCCGTAGTCACTACAAACTTAAATCACGGTTACACAACAGGGCAAGTAATTAACATTGCTGGTGTAACAGGCATGACAGGTATTAATAATGTACCGTTTATCGCTATAGTAACTGGACAAACTACTTTTGAATTAGGCGTAAGCATTTCTACTATTTCATGGGCAAGTACAGGAGGCGGAACTGTTACTGTAGTAACTTCAGAACCTCATGGATTACCCACTGGAACTAGCTCTGGATTTATTGCTGGTTGCAGTCCTACTGCTTATAACGGGTCTTATACCTTTACAAAAGTAACTTTCAATACTTTTACTTATCCATTAGCTTCTAATCCGGGTGCTTCTTCTGTTCTAGGCTATACAGGATTTGATTCGGCTAGTGCTGGGGCGTATGTCAGTGGCGGTATTGTCACACCAAATTTAAGAAACGAAACGGTTTCAATTAATGATTACCCCGATACTTACAACATTACTTTTGTAATTCCCCCAGTCCAAACAGTGACAGTTGGATTAGTTTGGAATACAACGTCGTTAAATTATGTATCCCCTTCAGCAGTTGCTCAATTAGGTAATCCAGCAATTGTTAGTTACATCAACAGTATTTATGTTGGACAACCAATTAATGTATTTGAATTACAAAATGTATTCCAAACCGCGATTGCAAGTTTAGTTCCAGCCCCTTTATTGTCACGCATGGTTTTCACCATAACAATTAATGGCACTGTAGTAAGCCCCGCTTCAGGCACAGGTTTAATTTATGGAGATCCTGAAAGCTATTTTGAAACCGCTACTGAGTTAGTAACAATTACTCAAGGTTAATATGCAAACAACGGTTCTTCCAGCTTACCTATATCAACAATATACGCAAGATGCGTATGTTGAAGATTTACAAGCTTTTTTTACCGCTTATAATAATATTTCTCAAACATATTTAGATAATACAAATAGTCTAAATTTACCTGTATATACTGAACAAATAGCTCCATTATTAGATTGGACAGTCTACAGTATTTACGGAATTATTAGACCCGTATTACCGTATTCTGGAAATATCTCTTCTGGCGTATATGACGAAGCTATTTACGATACAACAGTGTATAACGCAAACGTCATCGTTTCTCCAGCAGGTTTCTATCAAACAACCGACGATATTTTTAAACGAGTTGTCACTTGGAATTTTTATAAAGGCGACGGCTTTCAATTTAACACTGTTTGGTTAAAAAACAGGATTTATAGATTTTTGGCACAAGAAAACGGTATTCCTTTACCTATCCCAAATACCTATGATATTAGCGTCACTTTTGCTTCAAACAACGTAGTGGATATAGCTATAAACCCGTCAAGCTCCTTAGTAACTTTTGCGCCAATTATGCAAGCGGCAATAAATTCAGGTGCTTTACAGCTCCCTTTCCAGTATACTTTCAATGTTACTTATTAAGGTTTTGCTATGACTATTCTGCAATTCGCTAATAATGCTCTATCTGCATTGGCAAGCCCGATCACTAGCACTGATACTACCATTTATCTTCAGGCAGGCACTGGTTCGTTATTTCCAACTCCAGTAAGTGGTCAAAATTTTCTAGCTACTATTTACAATAACTCCAGTACTAGTTATGAAATAGTATTAGTAACTGCTCGTTCTGGCGATACAGTTACGGTTGTTCGAGCACAAGAAGGCACATTGGCGCAAACTTGGCTTACCGGGAACAGCTTTGGTATGTACCCTACTAAGGGGACAATGGAAAGCTTAATTCAAGTCGATCAATTTCAAAACGGTAAATATTCTTTCAATACCGCTGGCGGAACAGCGAATGCCTTAACAAGTCAAATTAACTCAAATCTTACTACGTTACCCGATGGTTTTAATTTTATATTAAAAGGTTTAAATGCCAATACAGGCGCGGCTACGTTGCAGCTTACATTGGGGTCAACCATTTTGGCTGCTAAACCGATTGTTAAAGGTAATAACTATCCGTTGATTGCCAACGATATTTGGGCGGGATATCCTTTAATTTTGACTTATAGCTCAAATTTTGATGCTTACGTTTTACAAAACTCAGGTACAAGCGTAGTGCCACCAATCGTGACGTATCCAGCATCCTATGTGCTGGTTGCTGGCGGCGGTGGTGGGGGTACTAGTGGGAACGATGGCGGTGGCGGCGGTGCTGGCGGATATCTTTCTTCTACAACAAATCTTTTACCCGGAACTATTTACACCTTCATCATTGGCGCTGGCGGTGCTAGCGTTACTAATGGTGGAAATTCTAGTATCACTGGAATCGTATCTGCAATTGGCGGCGGTTCAGGCGGAGCTGGACAAGGTGCAAACGGCGGATCAGGCGGCGGCGGTCAAGGCGGCTCTGTTGGTAACTACGGTTCATTAGGCGGCGCGGGAACTTCTGGTCAAGGTAATAACGGTGGTCAAGGTTATGGTTATGCTAGCGGCGGTGGCGGTGGCGCTGGAGCGGCGGGTCAAACTGCGTACCCTTATAGTGGACCCGGCTATGGACACGCAGGAAATGGCGGTGTTGGTCTAAGCACCATTATCACAGGCTCTACCATTTATTTAGCTGGCGGCGGCGGCGGCGGTGCAGCTTTTGGGGGAACACCAGCTTCTGGCGGAAATGGCGGCGGCGGTAGCGGTTCAAATGGCGGCATTGGGGGGAACGGAACAGTTAATACTGGCGGTGGCGGTGGCGGTGGATCAGGCGCGCCCGGCGGCACTGGCGGTTCTGGTGTAGGGTATCTCTCTGTACCTACAGTAAATTACACAGGTCTTACTACTGGAAGCCCAACTGTTACTACTTCTGGCGCCTTTACTATCATGCAATTTACATCTTCTGGAACCTATACAGCGTAAGGATTTAATATGACTACTAACTATGGCAGCCCAATTAACGGCACACTAACAGGTTCAACAGCAATTGTTAATGCTGTTGGAATTCAACTTCCCGCAACTTTAGTGTTAAATTCTACCGCTGCTGGAAAAGCAATTGCTTTTTCTTTAGATGGCACAAACTATTACCCATCTGTAACTCCAACTGGAAGTATTTCAGGGCAAATTTACTATGTTTTAAATTTCCCAGTATCCAAAATTGAATTTACTGGCGCAGCTAACGATACTTATTCTATTCTCTAACAGTTTGTAAGGGTTTGCTATGGCAATACTATTATTCTCCAATCAAGCCCAAACTGCACTTGCACTTCCTGTAAGTAGTACTGATACTACGATCACAGTTGCAAGCGGGACTTCTGTTAACTTTCCTTCGCCCGCTACAGGGCAAGCATTTACCGCAACAATAGTTAATGCAACAAATAGTTTAATTAACGAAATTGTTTATGTTACCAATGTAACAGGCGATGTTTGGACAGTTACTCGAGGCGAAGAAGGTACAGTTCCAAGAGCATGGAATATCGGAGATTTTGTAGTCAATTTGATGACTGCGGGTACTGGTAGTGCTTTCGTTCAAATAGAAGGTTTAGAAAACGGTTTATATTCAGCCGCGTTTCAAAATATGTTTACGGTTACAGGTCAAGTAAATACTTTACCTGTTAATCAAAATGATTTAGTTAACAAACAATATGCCGATGCAATCGCACAAGGTATGGTTGCAAAAGCAGAATGTCAAGTTGCTACCCTCCCTGTATCTAAAGGCGGCGGCAATATTACTCTGTCAGGTTTACAAACTATTGACGGCTACACTACTGTAGCTGGCGACCGTGTTTGCGTAAAAGATCAAGATAACGCTGCCGAAAATGGTATCTATGTTGCAGCCGCGGGTGCTTGGACTCGAGCACTTGACATGAATGTTTGGAGCGAAGTACCCGGATCTTTTACTTTCATTGAATATGGAACAGATAATCACGGTACTGGATGGGTAGTTATTGCTCCAAAATCTGGAACGATTGGAATTACGCCGATTGTTTGGACACAATTTTCTGGTGTGGGTACTTCTGGCTATTCTGGATATAGCGGATTTTCAGGTATTAGTGGATATAGCGGATGGTCTGGGGAGTCAGGCTATAGCGGTATCTCGGGTTACTCAGGTTTGAGTACTTCTGGCTATTCTGGATATTCTGGTTTTAGTGGATTTAGCGGTCAACAAGGCGCAAACATCAATATCAAAGGCTCTGTTGCCACTCCCGCTGATTTACCACCAACAGGTAATCAAGTAAATGATGCTTATATTGTAGATTCTGATGGTGATCTATGGATTTGGAATGGCACTATTTGGTTTAATGCTGGTCAAATTGTAGGAACTTCAGGCTATTCAGGTTTTTCTGGTATTAGTGGAGAAAGTGGTTATTCTGGAATCAGCGGATACAGTGGTATCAGTGGTTATTCGGGAATTTCAGGATTTTCTGGAATAAGCGGTTATTCGGGTTCTGGTATTTCTGGTTATTCAGGAAGCGGTGTATCTGGCTATTCAGGTTTTTCAGGGTTTTCGGGTACATCGGGGGTTAGCGGAATCAGTGGATATTCTGGTATTTCAGGTCATTCAGGTTTTAGTGGAATTAGTGGCTATAGTGGTTTTAGCGGCATATCTGGGTTTAGTGGTATCAGCGGGATTAATGGAGCTTCTGGATTTTCAGGAATTAGCGGTTTTAGCGGATATTCCGGTTTGGGATATTATGGATTGACCGCAACAGGATCAAATTCATTAAGCCTTGGTAGCAAATCTTTTACTACTAATTTAGATGCTTCCACTACAGCTTTTGCTGTTGGGCAATATATCAGAGTATTTGCTACATCTGTGCCATCACAATTTATGGAAGGCTTAATTACAGCATTTACAGGCACTACATTAACAGTCAATATGACATATGTTAGTGGTGGAGCATCTTTTAGCAATTGGACAATTACTGCTACTGGGGCTGTTGGAACTTCTGGTTATTCCGGCTATTCTGGATTTAGTGGAATTTCTGGTTTTTCTGGTAGCAATGGAACAAATGGTGCTTCTGGCATATCTGGTTATTCGGGCTATAGCGGTATATCAGGATTTAGTGGATCGGGTATAAGCGGTTACTCTGGCTACAGCGGTGCAATTGGAACAAGCGGATATAGCGGTTATAGTGGCGCAGTAGGCACAAGTGGTTATAGCGGTTATTCTGGAGCTAATGGCACAAATGGTGCATCTGGTATTAGCGGATATTCAGGCTATTCAGGATCAGGAATTAGTGGATATAGCGGCTACTCTGGTTACAGCGGTTCAGGAATATCAGGCTACAGCGGATCAGGATTGTCTGGTTTTAGTGGTTACTCTGGCATAAGTGGTTATTCAGGAATTTCAGGTTACAGCGGTATTTCTGGTTATTCAGGCACAGTTGGACAGTCTGGTTTTAGTGGATTCTCTGGTCAAAACGGAACTATCGGTCACGATGGCGCTAGCGGCTATTCCGGATATTCGGGCATTAGCGGCTACAGCGGTTTTTCAGGAATTAGCGGCTATAGCGGCATATCAGGCTATAGCGGATCAGGTATTTCTGGCTATAGTGGTTTTTCTGGCATAAGTGGATATTCAGGACAAAATGGGACTTCTGGCTATAGCGGTATTTCTGGTTTTAGCGGTGTATCTGGTTATTCAGGTATTAGCGGTTATAGTGGCTATAGCGGTATATCTGGTTTTAGTGGTTATAGCGGCACTAGCGGCTATTCTGGAAGCGGCGTAAGCGGCTACAGCGGTTTCTCAGGCATTTCGGGATATTCTGGTATTAGCGGATATAGTGGCATTAGCGGCTATAGCGGCTCAGGCGTAAGCGGATACAGCGGTTTTTCTGGTATTTCTGGCTATAGTGGTTTTAGTGGAATATCAGGCTATAGCGGTCAAAATGGTGCTACTGGCACTTCCGGATTTAGCGGCTATTCCGGTATTTCTGGTTATAGCGGTATCAACGGCGCATCAGGTTTTTCCGGAATTAGTGGCTATTCGGGTATTTCTGGATATAGCGGATCAGGCATTTCTGGTTATTCTGGATATAGCGGTTCTGGTATATCTGGATATTCTGGATTTAGCGGTATTTCTGGTTATTCTGGTGTAAACGGCGGCGTAACATGGCAATCAGTTCAAACTGCCAATTTCACTGCTTCTGCGGGTAATGGTTATCCAATTAATACCACTAGCGGTGGGATTACCATGACTTTGCCAGCAAGCCCAACTTCTGGACAACAAATTTCTTTGGTGGATTATGCTGGTACTTTTTCTACCAATAATTTAACAATTAACCCAAATGGCAATAAATTATTGGGTGGCACTGGTAACGGTTTATTAAATCTACAGCGCGAAGCAGTTACTTTTGTTTATATAGATTCTACCCAAGGATGGCTACCTGTATGGGGCTACAATGCCTTAGTTAATACTGCCTATAGTGTTAACTATCTAATTGTTGCTGGCGGCGGCGGCGGCTCTGCGGGCGGAAGCGGTGGTGGTGGGGGCGGCGCAGGCGGCTATCTAACTGGCTCTATTACTGTGTCAGTCGGCACTGCATATACCGTTACCGTTGGTGGTGGCGGTGGTCAATCATCTAATGGTAGCAATTCCGTATTTTCTGGCGGCACTATTTCTACTGTTACTGCAGTAGGCGGTGGTGGTGCCAATTCTGGTAGTGGTGGTTCTGGTGCTGGTGGTTATACTGGTTCTCCTTGTGGTTCATCTGGTGGTTCTGGTACTGCTGGACAAGGCAATAACGGTGGTACAGGTCGTCGGTATAATGGCGGCGGCGGTGGCGGTGCCAATGCCGCAGGCGGTAATGGTAGCCCTTGCTTTGGTTGCGGAAATTCCTCAGGTAGTGGTGGTGCTGGTAAATCATCTAGCATTTCTGGTACTTCAATAACTTATGCTGGTGGCGGTGGCGGTGCTTCTGGATTCAACGGCGGCGGTTGCGGATCAGGCGGCGCTGGCGGAGGGGGTGGTGGCAGCCACGGTAACGGCGGTAATGGCGGTACCAACACGGGTGGTGGTGGTGGAGCTGGGTATAATAACGGCGGGTCAGGTGGATCTGGTATATTTATTCTATCGTATACTGGAAGTCAAAAAGGCACTGGTGGTACAGTAACCTCTAGTAGCGGAAACACGATTCATACGTTTACAAGTAGTGGTACTTACACAGCTTAATAAGGAAAATATTTTTAAAATGACTACTGAAAATCAAGAAGCGAAAGTTGATCTAAACAATAGCGATCAATTTTCAGTAGAGTATTATTTTCCAACCGCTATTTATTCCATCATGAAATCGGAATATTTAGAAAAAGCTCGGGAAGTTGCGGCGCTTTATGTTCAAAAAGCTAAAGTTGAAAAACCACAGTTAGATGAAATATATCCGGTCTATCAAACACAAAATTTTCACGATGACCCTAATATTAAAGAGCTAACGGACTATATCTTAAATGTGTCTTGGGATATCTTAGATTCGCAAGGCTATGATTTAACCAATATTAGAACTTTTTTTGATGAGTTTTGGTGTCAAGACCATGCAAAACATTCGGGTATGGAGCAGCATGTACACGGATTTGGAACTCAAATTGTTGGGTTTTATTTTTTAGAGTGCCCTGAAAACTGTTCAAAAGTTTTATTCCATGATCCAAAAGCTGGAAAAGTTCAAATAAATTTGCGTGAAAAAGATGCTACTAAAGCTACCCCAGCAAGTAATTCTATTTGTTACGAAGCAAAACCCGGTATGTTGATGCTTACAAACTCTTGGCTCGCGCATTCTTTTAGTAGAAGCGTGGCGGCAGAAAGTATGCGTTTTATTCATTTTACTGTTTACCCTCAATTTATTCCGCCAATCTGTCAAACGACTTTCCCGGAAGTTATTTAAGTGAATAAATATTTAATTCGATTTAATAAGACCAGAGGATTGCCCGGGCGTGGTACTTCTGAACATGTCTGGAGAGTTTTTGAAAACGGTAAAGAGTTTCTTTTTAAAAATTTTGTTTTAGAAGTTCCCTCTTCTAGTGAAAAAGAGGAAAATTCTGAAGATTGGAATGTTGCTTGTCATGGATATATGATTATAGATAGGGAAACTTCTACCGCTACTATAGTTAGTGAAGAAGCAAATTAGCTATAATTTTTTAACAGTGATTAATAAGGTGATTTTATGAGCCATTATGCAAAAGTAGTTAACAATGTTGTTACACAAGTAATTGTGGCTGAAGCCGATTTTTTTAAGACGTTTGTTGACTCTTCTCCCGGGCAGTGGATCCAAACCTCATACAATACTAAAGGTGGGGTACATTACGGTAATGACGGAAAACCTGATAGTGGTCAAGCCCTACGCGGAAATTACGCTGGCATAGGTTATATCTATGACGCAAAAGACGATGTTTTCTATGCTCCACAACCGTTTCCAAGTTGGACACTAAATAAAACAAATTGGACTTGGGAAGCGCCTATTCCTTTCCCTGCGGATGGAAAAATGTATACCTGGGATGAAACAACCAAATCTTGGGTAGCGTTACCATAAATTAAACTTTAAAGGATTAGTGATGCAATCCCCAAAATATTCGGTAGTTATACCGACTTACAATAATTGTGAGAAATATTTAAAACCATGTATTGACTCCATAATTAAATACACGGAAATGACCGACATAGAGTTGGTCATTTCTGCTAATGGCTGTACTGATAATACTCGATTTTATTTAGACTATCTATCAACTGCTATTCCGAATTTGTTTATAGTTTGGAATAATGAACCTTTAGGTTTTGCCAAAGCTATTAATCAAGGAATTTTGAATGCTATTGGGCATAAAATAGTATTACTTAATAACGACACTTTGCTGTTAGAACAACCAAAAAATGATTGGTTAAAACGACTAGATGTTGGCGACATCGCTTCTGTTTTAACTTTAAATTCTCGTATTACAAATCAACCGTTCGGCGTTTTCTTTTGTACCATGATTGACCGCCAAGTATTTGTTGATATTGGCGTACTAGACGAATCCTTTGAAACGGGCGGCTGCGAAGATATAGACTTTTGCAAACGAGCTACAGATGCGGGCTTTAGGCTAATAGATGTGGGCTATCGGGGTGATTTTCCTATCTACCATGTTGCCGAAGGTACTGTTCATGATCCTGAATTAGTGCCTGATTATTCATTAAAATTCCATGCAAATAAATTGCGCCTAGCTAAAAAATGGAACATAGATCATTACCGTTATTTGTTATCCAATAACTATGAACGAGCCGTATTTTTAAAAGGCGATTCTGTGTTTTCGCGAGAAACTGCGCGGTATGAATGGGCTGCAAAAAATCTGGATGATAGAACAAACATTGTGGAAATCGGATGTTCTACAGGATACGGTAGCCAATTTTTTCCAAGTTACTATGACTATGTTGGCTTAGACTATGACCCGATTATTATCGAAGTGGCAAAAGAACAAGATTGGGGTTTTAACAGAAATTTTGTACATGCTGATATTAATACCTATGATCTTGGAAAAGCCGCCAACATTATTGCTTTTGAAGTCATTGAGCATTTAGATAACGGCTTGGAGCTTGTGGAAAAACTAAAAAAGCATTGCAATCGTTTATTAATTTCGGTGCCTTGGAATGAACCTAAAGGATTCTGGGGTGAGCACCACAAACTGCATGGTTTAAATGAAAGCCATTTCCCCGGCTTTGAGTTTGAATATATCAGTGAACAAGGGTTTATATCGAATACCCCTGCTCCGTTTTCTGCCACTAATCGCGCTAATTTAATGCTATGCAAGTACTCTGCTCCATAGCCACAAGAGGTCGATATTTTACGACCTTGCCTTTGGTTTTAAACGCGGTTATCAATCAGACCAGACTTCCCGATAAGCTGGTCATTTTTGATGATAATGACGATCCACTGGATATGCGAAAAGAGTTTATTTATCAAAGTCTTTTCCAGCAAATGGATGCCAAAGGCATTAAATGGGAGTGGCAGTTCGCGCCCAAAAAAGGGCAACACCATATCCATCAACAAGCCAATAGAATGGGTTACGAATGGGTTTGGCGGGTAGATGATGATTGCATTCCAGAACCCAATGTATTGCAAAATTTGTATAGCTACGCGCTACAGACCTCTCGGCTTGGGGCTGTGGGCGGCGCCATTTTGACGCCTCCTCTAAGGCAAGTAAACGCTACGGGCAAAATTAAATACATCGATGTTGAACCCAATATTCAATGGAATATGATCGATGAGGTCAAAAAAGTAGAACACTTACATTGCTCTTTTTTATACCGCGCTGGCGTTTGGGATTACAACCTAGGGTTATCCCGAATAGCGCATAGGGAAGAAACTTTATTTACCTACGGTTTACATAAAAAAGGGTATGAGGTTATAGTTGTCCCTAATGCCAATTCGTGGCATTTAAAAAACCCGCAAGGGGGCATTCGTAGCGAAATTAAAAAGGAAATGTACGACCATGACGAAGCTATTTTCAGAAATATCCTCCGTTACAACGGGTCTACTATTGTGGTGCTTAATTCTGGTCTTGGTGATCATATCGTTTTTAGTCGGGTTTTGCGTGATATTGCCAATCCTGTTGTATTCACTTGTTACCCAGATGTTGTCCCGGGCAGATCGATCGCCGAAGCGCAATCGCTATTTGGGGACATAGAGCCTTGGAATATATACGCCAAAATGGATCAATGGAAATGGACAGATAGCCTAGAGAACGCTTACAGAAAGCTTTACCTATGATCCTAATCCATCCGTTTGCCAAACCTTTGCTAAAAGGTACAGAAAACCCCAAAAACTATCCATATTGGAAAGAACTTGTACAAGAAATAGCGAAAAATGAACATATCGTTCAGATTGGCGTAGAAGGGGAAAAGCAGTTAGTTTCTGATTTTCGAAAGAATTTGCCAATGAATGAGCTGCGACAGCTTATTAAAGAGTGCCGCACTTGGATCGGCGTAGATAGCTTTTTTCAGCATTTAGCTTGGAGCGAAGGCAAACCGGGTATTGTGCTTTGGGCAGTTTCTGACCCAAAGATTTTTGGACACCCTGAAAACATTAATTTACTGAAAGACCGCAAATACCTTGCAACAAATCAATTTCTTTGGTGGGAGTATACGGAACATAACCCAGATGCTTTTGTAAAACCAGAAGAAGTGTTAAACTTCCTGTAACTTTTAGTGTTTAAATGAGGGGTAAAGCATGTCTTGGGAATCGATTATTGCGGCAATAACCCTAGCCTACATGTTTATTAGCGGGCTGATTGGGTGGTGGACTAACAGCATTTCTCGCAGTCAAAAAGAAGTAAGTGATGCCCAGAGCCAATTGGCAAAAGACATGAAAAAGCTTGAAGTAATGCTTCCAAATGAATATGTTAAAAAGACTGATTTAGATCAAAGACTATCAAGAATGGAACATACGTTAGACTTGATAATGGCAAAACTAGATACCAAACAGGATAAATAATGTTCGCTAGAATCTGTGCTCTCCTCCGTAAAAAACCAGTTGAATCCAAACTGCCAGAATTCCCAGTAGAAGTACCAGTAAAACCAAAGAAAGAACTGGTCAAAAAAGCGACTACTCGTAAGCCCGCAGCTAAAAAAGCCCCAGTTGTTGCCAAAAAGACAGCACCCAAAAAGAAAAAATGAAAAAGTTTTTTGTCGACATGTTGACCCAAAACGATAATCGTACTTGGTGTGTCGGTCGCGTATCGCTATTTTTAGGGGCTTTATCGTTTATTGCTCTTGGTTTTATTCACGCCATTTTGAATCACTCAATGGACTTTTCAGCTTTTGGCATGGGGCTAGGGGCTTTAATTGGCGGTAGCGGTGTTTATGTAGGCGCTCAATCAGCGACAGATAAAAATGTGGAAAACTCTTCTCAGTAAAGCCATTGGCTTCTTCTCAGGTAATGTTATCACCTACATCGAAATTGGATTGGCTGCTGTGGTGCTATTTTGCGTTGGCTATACTCCTTGGCATTGGGAGCATAATAAGTTTCTTAGATACCAAGAAGAGCAAACGCGAATCGTCAAGGAGCAACTTGCGGAAAACAAAGCCAAAAAACAACAACACGATTTAATTGTTAAAGGACTTCAAGATGAACTCGCTGCTAAAACTATCATTTTGCGCCGCTATTATGCTAACGGGTTGCGCTCACCAAGTTCCAGTCCCCTGTTATCAGGATCAGCCACCTCCCTCAGAATTGATGCAGAAACCAAGTACACATTACTTGCTGGAGAATGCGCTGAAGTAACCCTAAAATATGAACTATTGCAAAAATACGAACGCGAAAGATTAGGACTGCCAGATGACCAACAATGAAATAGCGTTGCTTAAAACCATCGGTTTTTCAGAGATTGGCAGAGATTTATTGGCGCATTCTGACGAAGGCTACAATGTTCTGTATGGCGGAACACTTTTTCAAAGCTATAAAGACCACCCCCGTAAACACATCACCATCAATGGTTTGACCTCTACAGCGGCTGGCAAATACCAAATATTAGAACGAATATATGACGCCTATAAGACTCGCGTAGGCGCCGTAGACTTTTCCCCACACGCACAAGATATGATTGCGCTAGAACTGATTAAAGAAACTGGCGCAGATATGTTAATTAATGATGGGAGATTTCAAGATGCTATTATTCGATGCAATCGTATTTGGGCTAGTCTGCCTAATAGCCCCTATGGGCAGAGGACTAATTCAATGGCTCATCTTGAAGCCTTTTATGAAAATGTAGGTGGTACCTTAGCATGAGCGATTTTTTTGACGAAGCGTCCGACATGGAAGCTTTGCACCGTGAATTAGCTATAAAAGCGGTTCGTAATGAAAAAAAACACCCTTACACTGGGCACTGCCTTTGCTGTAATGAATTGATTCCCGAAGGGCGTTTTTGCTCCGCAGAATGCCGCGAGGATTGGGAAATGGAACAAAAGATTAAGAAGATAGCGGGTAAATTCTAATAAATAGGGGTTTTACATGGTGTTTAAAGCTGTTTGTTCAGACGAGGAGTTTATTGCACTTTGGAAAAAACTAGGTTCTCCTACCCTTGTAGGAAAAGAATTAGGTATAAACCCTAGAAGTGCCTTGACCCGCCGACGAAATCTTGAGATTCGCTACAAGATAGATCTTCCTACCAGCAATTCTCAACGGGATGAAAAAAAGCCCCCACTCAAAAAAGTAGAACAAGCAGCCCATAACGTCCGAAGAGGCATTGACGTTGACAAGGTAAAGCGCGTTATTGTGTTTTCAGACGCGCATTTTACAGATACCACTACAACGGCATTTAAAGCCCTCCTGTTGATGATTGACACCTTTAAGCCACAGGTCATCATCTGCAATGGCGACGCCTTCGATGGGCAGGTTTTGAGCCGTTTCCCATCGATTAATTACGATGCCAAGCCCACGGTATTGCAAGAGCTACAAAATTGTCGTTATCACCTTGATGAAATCGTTAAACATAGACCTCCCGGCTGTCGGTTAATTTGGACGCTAGGAAACCATGACATGCGCTACGAGTCATGGTTGGTTAATAAGGTGCCAGAATATAGCGGTGTAGATGGCTTTAGCCTGAAATACCACTTTCCTGAGTGGGAAACTTGTTGGAGCTTTTGGATCGGTGAAGAAACCGTTGTAAAACACCGTTTTAAGGGTGGACGCACGGCGGGTTATAGCAATTTGCTGGCAGCGGGCAACACAAACATCATTACGGGGCATACGCATGTCCTCGCCGTACAGCCGATTTCAAATTATCAAGGCAACTTTTTTGGGGTTCAGACCGGATGTTTGGCTGATCCGATGAGTCCTACCTTCGAGTATGTGGAAGATAACCCTCTCGACTGGCGCTCCGGATTCGTTATGCTATCCTTTGACCAAGGCAGGATGCTCATGCCAGAACTAATTATGGTATCGGACGAGCAAAACGGTGAGTTTGAGTTTAGAGGCTGCATAAACAAGGTGTAAACATGACTACTATTGTTGGCGATTGGACTAATAAAGTTTTGGTTTCAGACAGTCAGTTTTCAGATGAAGATACTGGTATTAAGTATTTTGATGAAAAAGTTGTATCCATAGATGGTGGTTGGTTAGGTGTAGCGGGCAACTGGAGCGATTGCGAAAAAGTAGTTGAATACATCAACAAAAAAAGCAAAGTTAAACCAAAGCTAAAACCTGATAGTTCTTTTATAAAATTGACCAAAGAAGGTCTTTTTTATTGCGGTGAAGATTTGGAATGGGAAAGAGCTAAAACCTTTATGGCTATCGGCTCAGGGGCGATGGCTGCCGAAGTATGTATGCGGATGGGGTTAACGGCTGAGGAAGCAGTTAAATGGGCTTGCAATGTAGATTTAAAAAGCCACGAACCTATTAAAACCTACAACCTATAAGTACAAAATTTGCAGTTTTGTAGACATATTGTCGGTATATGTACGTTTTTGTTGACATTTTGTACATGAAATGTGTAACTAACTACACATTTGTTGACTTATTAAAGAGTCCTTAAATAACTTAAAGCCTTATTAATGAGTCATTTAACATACTTTTGTTGTGTTTAACATTGTGAATGTTATAACTTTTTCTTACAAAATATCCCGTTCGGGAATATTTCTTTACATTTGCACATTTTTTTATCAATTCTTCCCGTTCGGGAAACTTTTTATTACTTTGTTATTTGCTAAAAATTTACTTTGTTATTGTTAGCTGACCTATTTTAAAAACGCTTGTAAGTGCATGAAATTTCAATAAAAAGTCATGCAAAAATAAGACATTGTTGTCCGATATTTGTATATCTTTTTATACCTATAAGTATGAAAAAAGGTTGCTAATTGCAACCTTTAGGTATCACTTAATTTTAAAAAATTCTTTAATTGAATAAAACACCGAATTAAGCCAGAACTCGTTTACTTGTCTAACGCGTTCTATTAACTCTTCATACTGCTTGTAAGGCTTTTCAAAATCAAACATAGCAATCTCCTATTCATGTTGCAATGCAACAATTATAAAAGATTATCTAGTTGCCAGCAAGTACGCTCCATAGTTGGCAAAAGCGTACCCCGCATACATACAAGCCAATCCAATATCCCCCTTCCATGCTTGTTCCGCGCAAATGTAAGCGTAAATCAAGCCTGTAAGGATGATGAGATTGGCACTCATTGATAGCTTACCAGCCGTGGGCTAAAGGCAAACGTAGCAGGATATTTGGCAATCAGAGCGGTATTGTTATGCCACTGATCCGGGGTTATGAAAGCAGGGTCAACTAACGCGCGAATGTTCCAGCCAAAGTTTAGATATAAACACTTACCAAAAATATGCTTGGTATAGACCCACTGAAATAAACCATGTCCTTTTACCAAAATATGCCCCGGGTTCTTTTCATCGCAATGTAGATCCCCTGAATATGACATGCCAGTAGAGCCGTCAAACGTCACGACAGCAAACCCATAGAAAGGGTTACGCCATAGCCATTGGACTTTAGACCACCAGCAAGGGGTATGGCTTGCTTGAAATGTTTGGTCGCCGTCTAAGCTATTGTCTGGGGCTTGGAACCACGACAAAATCTTCCATAGACGCGGGCTGTTCTGCCATACGGTGGCGTTATTGCACCAGCCGTCTTGATAGCTATAGCAAATAGCAACGATAAAAGCTAACGGATACGTTAGCAAAGTGCCAATTAAATTAATAATGACTAAAAACGGGTACAAAATATAGCTCATGGCATTAGTTCCTTTGGTGGTCGATCATCCCCTTCGGGATACGTTTTACTGTACAACATTAACATACGCAGATTGCACATAGCATGAGCAAGATGAGGCAAACCAGATTCTTCGTCGTTCTCTTCCCCGCGCTGCCATGCCGAGATATGGCGCAATGCACAAGCTAATGGTACTGACCAAGGCATTCCCTTAGCCCAATTCCATGCAGCGTATTTGCGTTCGCCGTAAGACCAGACTCGCGCTTCATCTTCCAAAGTTACCAATGGAATTAAACTAAAGTTGGGTTTGCCATCGTTATAGCGAGCGCCAGAACCTTTAGCAGTACTATTAACATCGCCAATACCTTGCGATGTTGGTGCTGGGTGTTTATCTTCAAAAGTTTTCAAATCCTCTAATGCTCGTTTTTGAAGTTCTCTGATACGCCTATATTCTGCGTTAGTAATCGGCGTGCCTTCCCAATCATCATTAATATCTTCGCTCAAAATGTTTTCCCTCCCCAAACCTGTTGTTCTAAATGACGCACATAACTATCTTGATGATCGATATGCTTAATTAATTTATCGTACATGAGGCGCCAATAGTCCGCGTCAGCTAATGCTTTAGCCAACTTTTCTTGCAATTTGGCTATTTCTTTTTCGTCCATTAGAACTCCCATGTCTTTTTAATTTCAATCTTTTGTTCGCCGTTTGTAATCGAAAGATCAACCATCCCCGCAAACGGAATCGGCTCCACGCTAGCGCCGCTATCAATAATGACCGCAGGGCAGTCATTCGGTTTTACGTTCGTATTGTCGTTTAATTCAGATAATGTCCAAGTAGTCATGCCCAGCCTCCCAATCGTATCCCAAGGCGAATGGCAGAAAGAAGAATGATAGTGGCTATTACTATTACAGTAATAGCCACCTTATCAGCCCAACTAGTCTGCATAATTCGCCACCTGAATTTCTAGTCGGATAACTGCTACTTTAATCTCTTCTACTGCATCTGTAATTAATTTTTTTCCGACCAATCCGGGATTGGCATTTAGTACTTCTAATTGATTAATAAGCTTTTTAAGCTTAATCAAGTCATGCGATAAATCGTTCATTTTATTTATCCTCTAATAAATAGAATTGCTACGATAAAAAAGCCAAGAAATACTATCCCGGCAAATACCATAGCTTCGTCATTGGTCATTTAATTCGAGCCACTTTAGCTTTTTGAAGAGCGACTTCATACATCTCTCTTGCGTCCGCGTCTAAAGCACGAATAGGCAGATTTTGATAGTAGCGCCACTTATCTTTGTATTCTTGTTGCTCGGATGGCGGTACCCAGTTATGCCGTGTTTTCCATCGGATAGTGATGTCGGTACCAGCTTTAGTCCAAATATATTCATTTTTTGCCATGATTTTTCCTCTAGTTAAATCAGTTTACGCAGCTATTTGTTTCTTTAATTCCGCCCGTTCTCGCGCTGCACGGAGAATGGTGTACCGTTGATGCAAGCGTTGTACGATAGACCAACGCTTGGCACCTTCGAGTTCTTGATCCAATAATTCAGACACTTGCTCTTCAGACAGTGTTGCCAAAATATCGGTTAATGATCTCCAGCTATAGACCTTCACTGGTTCTTTCTTTTTAAGCCATTTCATTACTAATCCTTTCAAGATAAGTTACTGTAACAGATTTATTTGTGTTGTAAAGCATTGTGTTGCTTTTTTGCTATTTCAACTCTTCAATCGCTATATCGCTAATCGCCCGCTTGTCCGCCAACGCCGCCCAGATGCGCTCGTCAATGGTTTTGTTGGTCAGCAAGACGTAGCACCAAACTTCTTGCTTTTGACCGCTGCGATGCAATCGCCCGATGGTCTGTTCGTACAACTCAAGACTCCAAGGCAAACTGATAAACACCAGCTTGTTACCGCCATGCTGTAGATTTAAGCCATGCCCTGCGGACTTGGGATGAATGAGTAGCAGCTCTATCTTGCCTGCGTTCCAGCGCTCGATGGCGTCTTTATCATCAAGCGTGACGGCATGCGGATAACGGCGCTTGAGTTCAGCCAGTTCTTCCTTGTAGTTGTAAACAACTAGCGTATTGGCGCGCTGGTTCTCGGCTAGCAAATCTTCTAACAAGTCAAATCTGTGGTCTGAAAACCACACTGGCGTCTGTTTGATGTCAAATTGCCCGGGATTACTAGACGCTGTTTTTTCTGTGTAGTAACAAAAACCCGATGCCATCTGTTGTAGTTTCTGCGTAACTACGGCAGAATTAGCAGCTACTACTTTTGCTTCGGGAAACTGATGTACAAAGTCTTTTTTCATCTTCTCGTAGGGATCGCGATCTGGCAAATCGCAACGTATCTCTACGGTTCGCAATGGTGGCAACTTATCCTTATACTCCGATGACTCTAATAGAAATGTTGCAGGACGAATACGTTGCATTACTGATTCTAGTGATCCTAATCGCGGTTGCCATTCACCAAAGTCGCGGTTGATACAGACAAAGTATTGCTGTAAAAAGGCACCTTTGCTGCGACCTAATAGCTTTTGGTCAACGATCTTGCACTGACCAAAGACATCCTCCAAACCGTTGCTGGTAAAGGATCCGGTAAGCCCCCAACGAATCTTTATGGGATCGAGCACTTTATTGAGGGCTTTGAACCGTGTGCCAGACGGGTTTTTGAGTTTGGTTAACTCATCAAAGACAATACCATCAAAATCTAAATACTGCTCAGTAAGCCATTGAATGTTGTCATAGTTAATCACCACAACTTTGGACTTGGAGCTAAGGGCTGTCAGCCGTTGCTTAGGGGTGCCAATACAAACTGATAGGGATAAACCCTTAGCCCACTTGTCACGCTCTTGTGCCCAGACATCGGTGCAAACGCGCTTGGGCGCCAACACTAGCCAGCGCTTAACAAATTTGTTAACAAGCATTTCATTCATGGCAGTTAAAGCAATCGCGGTTTTACCCGCGCCTACTGATGCTAAAATCATCGCCCTATCGTTCTCGTACAAAAAGTCAACGGCTTTTTCTTGATAGTCCCTAAGCTTTAACAATCCAGTCATTAATCATTTCTTTCGTATATAAACATGCGTATCGTTGTTTTAAAGCTACAACATCATCTCTAAATATTTCCTGCATTGGCGACAGGTATCCACCCTTAGGTCGTTTTAACTCTACAAACCATGTATTGCCGTTTGGAATACAAACAATACGATCTGAAACGCCGCGTTGTGTTGGTGATTTAAACTTATAGGTCTTTCCACCAATAGACTCAACTGACCAAACAAAATACTTTTCTATCTCACGTTCGCGTTCGTTCATAAGAAATATATCATAAAAAGTGTTGCACTCAAAAAATAATCTGTTACACTGACAGTTCTAAAGAAAAAAGGATAAAGAAAAATGGCAAAGCATTCAGCAATTGTAGGCGGTTCTTCCGCTTCTCGGGTAATCAACTGCCCCGCATCGGTCAAGCTATGCGAAAACATCCCCAACTCTTCTAGCAAGTATGCTGATGAAGGAACATTGCTACATAACGCAATCGCAGAAATCCTAGATAAAAATTTACCACCTGAATCCATGATTGGGTTCAAATACGAAAAGCTTGTGCTAACTCAAGAGCTATTAGATGACAAGATTTTGCCTGCTTTAGAGTTATTAAATCAAGTTGATCCATTGTCTGAAATGGATTACATGGTGGAAGCTGAAGTAGATTTTGGGGACTTTTTGCCCGGCGTATTCGGTTCCACAGATCTGATTGGTAAGCTTGAGCGTTCTGCCAAGGTATTGGATTGGAAGTTTGGCTCTGGCGTCATCGTCAATGCAGAAGAAAACTATCAAGGTCTATTCTACGCCGCCGCCGCGATGCGTACGCCTGCCACAGCATGGGCTTTTGAAGATGTTGATGACGTCGAGATCATCATTGTTCAACCCCCTGAGATCCGTCGTTGGACAACAAGCATCGAGCGTATCAAGCAGTTTGAGCAAGAGCTAGCAGTAGCAGTGCGTGAAGCCAAGCGTAAAGACGCACCAATGAAGTCTGGTAAACATTGCCGCTGGTGCCGCGCCAAACCTGTTTGCCCAATCATGACCGACTCGGTTGCGCGTTCGACACAGATCGCATTAAAGAATTTGAAACCCGAACTTATCTCAACTTATTTGCAACAAGCCGATGTCCTTGAGGATTGGATTAAAGAACTTCGGGCTTTGGCACAACAGATGTTGGAAAGCGACGTTAGAGTTCCGGGCTATAAGCTTGTAGCAAAGAGAGCCATACGACAATGGGCTGACGAAAAAGAAGCCGAGTTGCATTTCTCTAAATATGAAGGCGGCGTAGTTTATGAACCACGCAAACTCAAATCACCCGCGCAAATGGAAAAAGCATTAAAGCCTTTTGAAAAAGAAGTTCCAAAAGATTTAGTAGTAGCAGTAAGTAGTGGCAGTACTTTGGTACCTGAGAGCGATCCCAGACCAGAGGTTTTACAAATCGGCAAGCAACTCACCGCTGCCTTAAATAAACTTAACTAGGAGCAAAGAGCAATGAGCAATTTGACAACATTTAAAGGTGCAAACCTTCCAGCAGTAGCGGATTTATCTAAAGCATTAAAGTCCAATTTGGCTAACGTCACTGATGTTGGTACCGTTATTATCAAGATGGACAAAACAGGTCATTGGGTTTTTGGATCTGACCAGACTGAAATTCAAGATGGTTCTGAGTGGGCAATCAATCCTTTTAGTTTTGTACATGGTTACATCGCTTGGGGCGCGTCTGAAGTGTTAGGTGAGAAAATGGTTCCTATCAATCAGCCATTGCCTGAACTTGAGCCTGCACCAGCCAACGCTAAAAAAGGTTGGGAGTTGCAAGTAGGTTTGGAAATGACTTGCATCAATGGCGACGACAAAGGACTTACAGCTCGTTGGGCGACCACTGCAACTGGTGGCAAACGCGCCATCCAAGCATTGGGTGTTGAGATCTCTGAGCAAATTGAAAAAGATTCAACTACGCCAGTAGCAATCGTGGCATTAGAAACTGAGCACTACACGCACAAGTCTTATGGTAAGGTTTATACCCCTAAGATTCGTGTAATTCGCTTTGAATCCATGAATGTGGAATCTGCACAAGAAGCGCCTGAATTAGAAGCGCCAGAAGTAGAAGAAGCAGAAGCAGCTCCAGCACCAGCGGCGCCAGTTCGCCGTCGCAGAGCAGCAGTATAAGAACACGGGGTGAAAGTACTGACACTATTCAGCTCAAGTACTCGAGGACGAACGACTAAAAAGACTTGCGAGTAGCCCCACCTAATTTAACTAGAGGACAAATCATGGTAGACAGATCAAATTTAAACCCGACAGAGCGTCGGCAAATCAGCGAAGTCAAGATGCTGATGGTAAAAATGGCGCAATTAAATATTAAAAACATTTTTCCATCGCTAAGCATCAAAAGCGAGAAAGTGCATCACACTAAAAGTCTAAGCCATACCCGCAAAGGTTCTGGCAGAAAGCATCAACAAGGCAAATGACCATTCTTTGGGTTGACTTTGAAACCAAGTCCCGTTGTAACTTGTTAACGCGAGGCGTGTACAACTACGCGCAAGACATCTCTACAGAGGTCTTGTGTATGTCGTATGCTTTTGGTAATAACGAAGTTATAACGTGGACGCCTGACATGCCTTTTCCAGAAGAAGTCATGCGGCACAAAGGCATGATTTACGCTCACAATGCTGCGTTCGAGCGGTTAATCTTTTGGTATGTTTTGCAGGTTAATTTCAAGCTTGAGCAATTCTATTGCACCGCTACGCAAGCGCGAGCCAACTGCGCCCCCGGATCATTGGAGGATGTCGGTCGGTTCTCAGGCGCATCGATGCGTAAAGATTTTCGAGGATCCCAACTGGTTCGCGCTTTATCTATTCCGCAATCGGATGGAACATTTAACAATGACCCAATCTTGATGAAAGAAATGATTGAGTACTGCGAACAGGACGTTCGCGCTATGCGAAGTATCAGCCAAGCAATGCGTCCATTATCGAAGGAAGAATTAAATGATTACCATATCAACGAGCGCATTAATGATAAGGGTGTATTGGTCGACGTACCACTTGCCCAAGCTGCTATGTTGTACTCGAAAGAAGAAATCGCGGAAGTACAGAAACTTGTGGTCGAGATCACCGAAGGCGAAATCACCTCAGTTCGTTCTCCCAAGATGCGGGAGTGGGTTCAGTCGCGGGTTGGTGAAGAAGCGCTCAAGCTCATGGAGAGCTATAAAGAGGGTCGAAAGAAGTATTCAATCGACAAAAACGTCCGAAATACTCTCCTCGCTTTTTCAGACGAAAACCCAGACGAAGTACCACCTCATGTAGCCGATGTCATTCAATGCGCCGATGATTTGTGGGCTTCATCTGTAGCTAAGTTTCAACGGATGGTGAATTTGGCTGACATCGAGGATCACCGCGTTCGTGGTGCCTTTATGTTTAATGGCGGTTCAGCTACGGGAAGGGCTTCTAGCTTTGGGCTACAGGTGCATAACTTTACGCGTAAATGCGCTAAAGAGCCTGAGTTGGTGCGCGATGCAATGGTCAAAGGCGAGGATATTGTGCCGCGCTATGGCAAAAGAGTGACCGATGTGCTAAAAGGGATGCTACGTCCAGCCATTATTCCATCTAAGGGTAAATACCTAGTGGTGGCGGATTGGGCGGGTATTGAGGCGCGATGCAATCCTTGGCTATCGAATAAGCCTCAAGCCGAAGAAGTCCTCGATATTTTTAGGACTGGAAAGGATATTTATGTTCGAGAAGCTGCGGGAATTTTCCATTGCGATGAAGCAGACATTACTCCTGATCGCAGACAGATTGGCAAGGTCGCTATTCTTTCATGTGGTTATGGTGGTGGTATTGGTGCTTTTGCTGCGATGGGTCGTAATTACGGGGTTATCCTTCCCGAATCTGACGCTAGAAAAACTGTGGACGCGTGGCGCCGAGCAAACCAATGGGCGGTGCTTTACTGGCAAGAACTTGAGTCAGCCTATACCAGAGCGATGCGTAATCCGGGCTATGAATTTAGCGCGGGTCGCGTAACGTATTTGTATGATACGCAGCATCTTTGGTATGCACTTCCGAGCGGGCGCGTGTTATGCTATCCCTATGCCCGCTTAGATGAGGAGGGGATATCTTACGCCAAAGCTGCGTGGAAACCCGCTGCGATGGCTACCGAATGGGCTAGGGCTAGGTTGTGGAAAGGTCTAGCTTGTGAAAACATTACTCAAGCGGTTGCTAATGATATTTTGCGTAATTCTTTACGCCAGCTCGATGACGTTGTATTGCATGTCCATGATGAAATCGTCATCGAAACAGACCGCCCAGAAGAAGTAAAATGTGAGATGGAATCCGTTATGCGTGCAGCGCCAGCTTGGGGTGAGGGTTTGCCCTTAGATGTGGAGATTAAGATTATGACGCGTTACGGAAAGTAGTAAACTGAGTGTCCAATAAAGCGAAAAGGTTTGAACCCACGGAGATTCAAACCTTTTCTAACCAATAACTAGAGGATTAAATGGCTTCCAAAATAATATCACAGATTGATTTCATTGAATATTTAGCAAAACTCCCAGCAGAAGGCGAAACACTACTTTTAGTTCAGCAAAAACCTGTTAAAAAAGAAGGTAAGCCTGTTCTGCATAACGATGGCACCCCAAAATACACTTGGTTGCCTTCTCTGCCAACCAAAATCAAGCCTGAAACAGCCTTGTACGTCAACACAGGTAGTTTCATTATCGATCGTTTTGAGAACGGCAAGCTATCTGCTTCATCTGCCAATTGCGAGCATGTGCTCTTTTTGATGTTAGATGACATCGGAACCAAGTCTAAGACACCGCCGCTCGAACCAACATGGAAGATCGAAACATCTCCCGGCAATCAGCAGTGGGGTTACATATTTGACTTTGATAACCAGCCATCTAAAGGTGAGTTCACCGCTGCAATTACGGCGATTGCTGCCGCTGGATACACTGATGGGGGAGCCACGAACGCAGTGCGTAACGTGCGCGTACCCGGCTCTATCAATCTAAAGGCTGGCAAGGATAACTTTGCTGCCAAACTAATAGAATTTAATGCCGAGCGTGAGTTTACGCTTGAGCAAATCTGCGACGCGCTGGGGGTTGTGCCGAATGATGCAGACACAGCCTCCATGCAGCGTATCGCGCTCACTGACGATGGTGACGACGATATACTGCAATGGGTTTCCGATAACGGTATGTTGCTCGAGAAAGCCAATGGCGCTGGGTGGTACGGTATCGTTTGCCCCAACAGTGCTGAACATAGCGATGGCAACCCAATGGCACGTTATCACCCCGTCAATCGGGCATTTTGCTGCTATCACGAGCATTGCCAGTCGTTTGATTCGCATGCTTATCTTGAATGGGCAGCCGACAATGGCGCGCCAAAACATCAACCCGGAGTTCGCTCCGAATTATTAACCGAAAAAATGGCTAAGGCTTTAGAGCTAATTACGCCAACAACCATGTTTTCTGATGCTTCCAAAATCATTGCGGAAATAGAAAGAAAAGAGTTAGCCAGAATAGAAAAGGAAGATTGGTATGAACGATTCGCGTATGTCCAAGACGACGACGCTTACTTCGATCTTGTCGAAAGACGGGAGATCTCTCGAGGCACGTTTAACGCAATATTTCGACATATTAATTGCCGATCAGTTCACACAGGACGCAAAATTGAAGCCTCAGTCTGCTACGACGAAAACAGACAAGCTCACAATGCCAAAGCTTTAGTTGGTATTACCTACGCGGCTGGCGAATCCGTATTTGTTGGGCGTGAAGGTGATGTGTACGGCAATCGTTGGGTAGATGCTAGACCCGATATACAAGATGTAGAGGTCGGTGATATTTCCATGTGGACAGACTTGCTCGAGCGCCTTGTGCCAATCGAGGCAGACCGCAATCACTTGCTCGATATTATGGCGTTCAAACTTCAGCATCCAAACATCAAAATTAACCATGCAGTATTGCATGTGGGCGATGAAGGTTGCGGCAAAGATACCATGTGGGCGCCGTTTATCTGGTCAGTCTGTGGAGCGCGTTTAAAGAATCGCGGTTACATGGATAGCGATAGCTTGCATTCGCAGTGGGGATATGACCTCGAATCAGAGATTTTGATTATCAACGAATTGAAAGAGCCAGACGCAGCCGCTCGCCGTGCATTGGCGAACAAACTCAAGCCAATCATTGCAGCGCCTCCCGAGATGCTCAACATCAATCGTAAGGGTTTACACCCATACCAGATGGCTAATAGGCTATTCGTATTGGCATTCTCGAATGAGCAAATTCCTATTAGTTTGGCATCACAAGATAGAAGATGGTTTTGTATCCAATCGGATACACCTCGCATGACTAATGGTGAAGGTAAACGCATTTGGGATTGGTATAACGCTGGGGGCTTTGAGCAAATAGCTGCTAGCTTGTGGGATCGCGACGTATCACACTTTAACCCGGGCGAAACGCCGGGCATGACTGAGTTCAAAATGAATTTGATTGAGCATGGTAGGTCAATGGCTGAATCCTTTATCGTAGAAATGCTCAAAAACCGCGTCGGTGAGTTTGCTCGCGGCGTAATTGGTTCGCCGTTCCATATCGTATGCGATAAGCTAGCTAGCCTTGCGCCATCGGGAACCAAGGTACCCCAAAGCGCTTTGCTTCATGCACTTAAAGAGGCGGGCTGGGTAGACATGGGGCGGATTGCATCGAACGATTACCCCAACAAAAAGCATATTTTTGTGGCGCCAGAGGTTCAGGATCAATACAAAAAATCGGATTTACGGCGTATGATTGAGGTACCGCCAGAGCCAAAAGCCGT
>Ga0316220_1000533_pt1 | contig 54057 bp, 34 predicted proteins | sample TBH18005metaG_FD_203632 | JGI IMG/M metagenome (GOLD analysis project Ga0316220, IMG submission 203632) | Freshwater microbial communities from Trout Bog Lake, Wisconsin, USA - TBH18005 | ecosystem: Environmental > Aquatic > Freshwater > Lake > Hypolimnion/Profundal zone | place: USA: Wisconsin... | reverse complement strand
ACAGTTTTTCTTCCTCTGTGATCTCCGTGCCTCCGTGAGAAAACCGAGGCGCCCGCCGCCAGAACCAAAGAATTTCTCTCACGGAGACACAAAGACACGGAGAAAAAGAGAATTCCCACAGTTTTTCTTCCTCTGTGATCTCCGTGCCTCCGTGAGAAAACCGAGGCGCCCGCCGCAAGAACCAGAGAATTTCTCTCACAGAGACACAAAGACACGGAGAAGAAGAATTCCAACAGTTTCTTCCTCCGTGATCTCCGTGCCTCCGTGAGAAAATATCCCTCGCCGAAAATTTTTAATTTTTTTGGCGGGATTTGGCGGCGATGTTCGCATGTCCCTTTTGACGAGTCGTAGCGCCCGTCCCGCCCCGATGGCGTAACGGCGCTTGCCTCAATCAAAAATTCCAAATCAACCCCAGCCCTATGGCCACCACGAAAATGCAGCCTCAGCCTTCGAACCTCCGCGCTTCGCGCGCTTCACGTTTCACCACCACCCGCCGCCCCGTCCATGCCATCCTGGCCTCGTCGGTCGCGGCTCTCCTCGGCGTTTCCGCCCAACCCGCCTTTGCCGCCACCCAGACGTGGTCCGGCGCATCGAGCGCCAACTGGGCCCCCGTCGGCAACTGGAGCGCACTGCCTTCCAGCGGCGATTCGCTTGTCTTCACGTCCGCGACCGGCTCCGGCGGACTCACCCTCAGCGACAATCTCATGACGCCCGCCACGTTCAATGTCGCCGGTATCACCTTTAACTCCGGCGCCGGGGCCTTTGTCATCAACCCGGCAACGCCCGGCATGAACGGCTTCACCCTCACCGGCGGTATCACCAACAACAGCACCAGCCTTCAGACGATCAACAGCGCCATCGCCCTGAGCGGAACCCAGACCTTCACGACCACCGCTGGCGGCGGCAATCTTGCCCTTGGCGGCGTGCTGAGCGGCACGGGCGGACTCACGAATAACGGCCCCGGCACGCTGACGCTGAGCGCCTCCAACAGCTACAGCGGCGGGACGACCATCAGCTCGGGCACGCTGAATTACGGCAATCTTTACGCGCTTGGGACCGGGAACGTCACCATTGGCACCGCCAAGCTGCAAGCCGGCCTGAGCGGGACGGTTGGAAACAACATCGTGCTCGGCACGGGTGCAACCGCCACGTTTGACACGCAGTCCTACGCCACGACCCTGAACGGCACGATCAGCGGCGGAGGAAGCCTGACCGTGGCCGGCACTGCCTCGCTGATCCTTTCCGCAAGCAACAGCTTCACCGGCGGTCTTACCACAAGCACAGGCACCGCCAATGGCACTTACACGTTACTCGGCAACAGCTATGCCGCGGGCAGCGGGACCATCACTATTGCCGCTTCTTCCATCCCCTCGAGTAATGGGAATGGAGGGCTCATTCTGGCTAATGGGGTGAATGTGCCGAATAACATCGCTTTTTATCAAAATAGTACCGGAAACAATGCCATTGGCATGATCACCTCTGGCACGGCAACGCTTAGCGGCACTTTAAACCTCTTGGGCGGTGGCAACTCTTGGCGGATTGGCGATCCGAACGGCTCCACCATCACCAACACTTATAACTTTGCGGGGCCAATCATCGGCGGAGGTGGAAATAACTTCTTCTTATTCCGCTTCGGCTCCGCGAACCAAACAGCCGTATTCAGCAACACCGGAAACACCTTCAGTGCTTCGAACATCATAATTTACAATCTTGGTCAAACTACATCGGGAACTGCATCATCCTTTACCAACACCCTCGTATTGGGGGTTAATAACACCCTTCCGTCCAGCATACCGATCCAGTTTGGCTTTGGAACAAGCAACGCTAACGCTTTCGCGGTGTTCGATCTCAACGGGTATTCGCAAACGACGAAACCGATCGGGGGGTTGATCTATTCTGCCAATGGCAACGTCGCGGAGGTCACCAATAGCAGCGCGACGACTTCCTCGACGCTTACCATCAACACGTCGTCGTCCCAAACGTATCAAGGCACGATCACCAACGGCGCCCAGCCTTTGTCATTGGTCATGGCGGGGGGCACCCAGATTCTCGGCGGCTCCGACAGCTACACCGGCGGCAGCACAATCAATAACGGTATTCTGGAATTCTCCGGGACGGCTTCGATGCCTGCCACGGGCGCGGTGACGGTGAACAACGGCGGCACGCTTGCGGTCGCCATCGGTGGATCTGGGCAATTTACCACGGGAACCTCGGGTGCGGGGACCATCGGCGGCTTGCTCAGCGGCACTGGCGGCCAGGGGGCCGGGGTGACCTGGAACTCGGGCGCGGCGCTGGGAATCGATACCTCGTCCGCGAGCGGAACCTACGCCGGCGTCATCGCCAACATCGGGGGCAATGTCCTCGGCCTGACCAAGACGGGATCCAATACCCTCACGCTCACGGGCAGTAACAGCTACTCCGGCGCGACGACCATCAGCAGCGGCACGCTGCAACTCGGCAACGCCAACGCGGTGCAGAACAGCACCCTCACGGTGAACGTCGCCAACGGCGTGGCGTTCTCCAGCGGCATCGGAACCTTCAACGCGGGCGCGCTTGCCGGCTCCAGCAACTTCGTGCTCAGCGACACGGCTTCGAACCCGGTCACCCTGTCCGTCGGCGGCAACAACGCCACGACGACTTACAGCGGCGTTCTCAGCGGCAGCGGCAGCCTGATCAAGACCGGCACGGGCACGCTGACGCTGACCTCCGCCGGGAGCAACTACACCGGCGCGACCACGGTCACGTCCGGCATCCTCATCGCCGGCACCTCGAATGGAGCCACGGGTCTCGGCTCAGGCGCAATCCTTCTCGGCGGCACGACAGGCTCCAGCAATGCGACCATTCAACTGGGGAGTGCCAGTACGACGAACTACAGCAACAATGTAACCGTACAGAGCGGCAACAGCGGCGTGATGGCCTTGAACGCCTCGGGCATCATCGGTCTCACCGGAACCGTCACCCTCGGTTCAACCGGCTCAAGCGGCAAGAGCGTCACGATCGCAAATGTCGGAGGCAATTCTGGGTGGACCTACACCCTGTCCGGCATCATTCAGGATCCCACCGGGATGACACCGGGCACGGCAGGCACGGTCACCGTGAACAGTACTGTCGGGAGTGGCACCGTGAAACTCGCCGCCAGCAACAGCTACACGGGCGGCACCGTTCTCAGTGGGGCTGGCAACCTCGACCTCGGCGCCAATGGCGCCTTGGGAAATGGCCCTCTCACTCTCGGAGACGCTAATACGAACGGCACCATTCGGCTCGAACTGAATGGCTACAGCCAGACCGTCACCGGGCTTTCCATCGGCACCTCTCAATTGTGTGTCATCCAAAACCAGGGCGGGGGAGCCGGTGTGCTGACCGTGGCTCTGGCGTCGGGCACGAATAGCACGACCAGCAACTTCTATTTCCGCGACCAAATTTCGGGCACTGGCACGCTGGCCCTGGTTAAAACCGGCGCGGGCACGCTCGATTTTTCATCCTACAACACCATGGCCTACTCGGGCGGCTTGACCGTCACCGGGGGCGTCCTGGCTTTCAACAATGCCGCCGCGCTCGGAAACGGACCGATCACTCTGGGAGGCGGCACCCTTGCCATGACATCAGGCGCCTCGGTGACCATTTCCCAAGCGACGACTCTGACGGCCGCCACCACCAGTGGAATCAATACCGGCAGTGGCGCGGTGACTTATTCCGGGACCTTATCCGGTTCTGGAACACTCGCCATGTCCGGCGCCGGCACGCTGACGCTGAGCGCCTCCAACAGTTACAGCGGCGGGACGACGATCAGCGCGGGCACGCTGAATTACGGCAATCTTTACGCGCTTGGGAGCGGGAGCGTGACCATTGGCACGGCCAAGCTGCAAGCCGGGCTGAGCGGGACGATTGCAAACAATATCGTGCTCGGCACGGGTGCAAGCACCACGTTTGACACGCAGTCCACCGGCTACGCCGCGACCCTGAGCGGCGCGATCGGCGGAGGAGGAAGCCTGAGCATGACCGGCTCCGGCCAGTTGATCCTTTCCGCAAGCAACAGCTTCACCGGCGGTCTTACCACAAGCGCCGCCGGCAGTTACACGTTACTCGGCAACAGCTATGCCGCGGGCTCCGGGACCATCACTATTGCTTCTTCTTCCCTCCCCTCGGCTAATGGAAATGGAGGGCTCGCTCTGGCTCCTGGGGTGAATGTGCCGAATAACATCGCTTTTAATCTCAATGGTCAGGGAAACAACGGCCTGGGCATGATCGCCTCCGGAACGGCGACGATTAGCGGCACTGTAACCCTCGCAGGCAGTGACTCCCATGGGTGGCGGATTGGCGATCCGGGCACCGGCCCCGCCATCAACAACACTTATATCTTTGCGGGGCCAATCGTGGGCGGCAACACTTCAGGTCCATTATTTTTATTCCGCCAAGGCAGCGGGAACCAAACAGCTATATTCAGCGGCTCAAACACCTTCAGTGCTTCGTTGATCCAAATGTACAATGTAGGTTCCTCCGCCTCGGTCAACACCCTGATGTTGGGGGCTAATAACTCCCTTCCGTCCAGCCTGCCGATTCAGTATAACTTTGCAGGCACCGGCAATGGCGCTTCCGCGGTGTTCGATCTCAGCGGGTATTCGCAAACGATCGGGGGTTTGAACTATACTACCAGTAGTGGCAACGTGGCGAAGGTCACCAATAGCAGCGCGACGACTTCCTCGACGCTTACCATCAACACGTCGTCCCAAACGTATCAAGGCACGATCACCAACGGCGCCCAGCCTTTGTCATTGGTCATGGCGGGGGGCACCCAGATTCTGAGCGGCTCCGACAGCTACACCGGCGGCAGCACAATCAATAGCGGTATTCTCGAATTCTCGGGGACGGCTTCGATGCCGGCCACGGGTGCGGTGACGGTGAACAACGGCGGCACGCTTGCGGTCGCCATCGGTGGATCTGGGCAATTTACCACGGGAACCTCGGGCGCGGGAACCGTCGGCGGCTTGCTTGGCGGCACCGGCGGCCAGGGGGCCGGGGTGACGTGGAACTCGGGCGCGGCGCTGGGAATCGATACCTCGTCCGCGAGCGGAACCTATGCCGGCGTCATCGCCAACATCGGAGGCAACGTTCTCGGCCTGACCAAGACGGGATCCAATACCCTCACGCTCACGGGGAGCAACACCTACACCGGCGCGACGACGATCACTGGCGGCACGCTGCAACTGGGCAACGCCAACGCGGTGCAGAACAGCACCCTCACGGTGAGAGTCGCCAACAGCGTGGCGTTCTCCAGCGGCATCGGAACCTTCAACGCGGGCGCGCTTGCCGGCTCCGGCAACCTCGTGCTCAGCGATACCGCTTCGAACCCGGTCACCCTGTCCGTCGGCGGCAACAACGCCACGACGACTTACAGCGGCGCTCTGAGCGGCGGCGGCGGCCTGGTCATGAACGGCACGGGCGCCATGACGCTCTCCGGCAGCAACAGCTACACTGGCGGCAGCACAATCAATAACGGCATTCTGGAATTCTCGGGGACGACTTCGATGCCTGCCACGGGCACGGTGACGGTGAACAACGGCGGCACCTTGGCGGTCGCCACCGGTGGAGCGGGGCAATTTACCACGGGAACCTCGGGCGCGGGAACCATCGGCGGCTTGCTCAGCGGCACCGGTGGCCAGGGGGCCGGGGTGACGTGGAACTCGGGCGCGACGCTGGGGATCGATACCTCGGCCGGGAACGCAACCTACGCCGGCGTCATCACCGATATCGGGGGCAATGTTCTCGGCCTGACCAAGCTTGGAGCGAATACCCTCACGCTTTCGAGCAGCAACACCTACACCGGCACGACGACGATCGCCAACGGGACGCTGTCCACCACGGGGACGGTCGGCGGTCTCATTAACGGCCCAGGCTCCCTGTCCGTTTCCACGGGCCACCTGACGCTCACCAACAACAACAACAGCTTCAGCGGCAACATCAACGGAAACAACCTGTATTTCACTTCCATTGGCAACTACGGGCAAAACTCCTCCCTGGGCACCGGCGGCAGCAACAGCGTCATCAGCATCTCTTGGTATGGCACCATGACGTTCACCGGTTCGACCTCCCAGACCAGCAACCGGAGCTTTTCCGTCTATGGGGCTTATAACCAAGCTCTTAATAACAATGGGACGGCGGCATTGAACCTCACCGGGAGCATCAGCGGCAACGCCGGGTTCACAATGGGTGGCAGCTACAATGGCGTCAATACGGTCAGCGGGTTGATATCCGACAGCGGCGGCCCCTTGAGTTTGGGTTTCGCCGGTACGTGGCTGCTGAACAACGACAACAACAGCTTCAGCGGTGGGGTAGGCTCCAACGGCACGCTGGATTTCACCTCCGTCGGCAACTACGGGCAAAACTCATCCCTGGGCACCGGCGGCACCAACAGCACGTTCGGCTCCAGTTATTACGGTAGCCTGGCGTTTACCGGTTCAACCGCCCAGACCAGCAATCGCAACTCCTCTTTTGGCAGCCTCGGCGCTAATTTCTACAACAATGGCTCGGCTCCGCTGAACCTGAGCGGCACCATGACACTCGGGAACAGCTTCCCGTTCCATCTCGGCGGTACGAACATTGGCAACTGCGGCACGATCAGCGGCCCGATTGTGGGCGGCACCTCCTCCAGTTTCAACAAGGATAACGCCGGGTTATGGACCTTGAGCGGAAGCAATACCTACGTCGGCACAACCAGTATCAATGCCGGCACCCTGATGTACGGCAAGGAAGTTTCGCTCTACAACAACACCCCTGCAAGCTGGACGCCGGCGCTGATTCAGGTCGGCAACGGCGCGACGATCGGGTTCAACGTCGGCGGAGCCGGGGAGTTCACCAACAGCGATGTGACTACCCTACTGACGAACTTCGCGGTCGCCGCCAGCGGCCAGGGCATGCACGCCGGATCGACATACGCCTTTGACACCACCAACGCTTCGGGCGGCACGTTCACCATCCCGGACGCAATCGCAAACACCACCGGCGCCACGGGCGGCGCGATCGGCCTGACCAAATACGGGCCGGGCACGCTCGTGCTGACCGGCAGCAACACCTACACCGGCGCGACCGCCATTAACGGCGGCACGTTGCAATTTGGCGACGGAACCAGCAACACGGCGGTTTCTTCGGCGGGAGTCGTTACCGTCAACGCGGGCGCCACCCTGGCGGTCAACCTTGCCAATAGCGGCACTTTCGCCAGCCAGATAATGAACTTCGGAACGGTCAACCTGAATAACAGCGGGACCAATACCATATCGGGATACCTCGGCGGCACGTTTGGCACCGCAATCAATCAAAGCGGATCCGGAACGACGATCCTGAGCTATCCGACCTATACCCAGTACTTTGGAACGATTAATGTCAATGCCGGTGCGGTGCAACTCAACACTTCAGGCGCGGCATTGGACAGCACGGTCAATGTCGGCGCGCCCAATGGGCTTGCGTTCGGTGTCACCACAGGGACAATCGGCGCCCTGACCGGTACAAGCGGCTTCACCTTGCTGACCGCAGGCGGTTCCGGTGTCGCCCTCAGTGTCGGCTACAATAATAGTATCGGTTCGACCTACTCGGGGGCAATTTCCGGGACAAGTTCGGCGTCCGCGCTGACCAAGATCGGCGCCGGCACGCTGACGCTGGCGGGAAGCAATAGCTACGCCGGCCCGACATCGATCACGAGCGGCGTCCTGCAACTCGGCAACGCCGACGCGGTGCGGAACAGCACCCTCACGGTAAACGTCGCCAACAGCGTGGCGTTCTCAAGCGGCATTGGAACCTTCAACGCGGGCGCGCTATCGGGGTCCGCCAACCTTGTGCTCAGCGACATTGCGTCGAACCCGATCACCCTGTCCGCCGGCGGCAACAACGCCACGACGACTTACAGCGGCGTGCTGAGCGGCAACGGCAGCCTGACCAAGACCGGCACGGGCACGCTGAACCTCAGCAGCACCCCGGCCTACAGCGGGTCCACCACCCTCGCTGCCGGGACGCTGGCCACCACGGGGACGTTCGGCGGGCTCATTGGCGGCCCAGGCTCCCTGGCCGTTTACAACGGTACGCTGGCGCTCACCAACGACAGCAACTCCTTCGGCGGCAACATCGCCACCGGCGGCAACACCCTGCAGTTCACCTCCATCGGCAACTATGGGGCGAACTCCGCCCTGGGAACCGGCGGCAGCAACAGCGTCATTACCATCGGCTACCCCGGTCACCTGGTGTTCACGGGTTCATCCGTCCAGAACAGCAACCGGAATATATCGGGTGCCGGCAGTTCGATTAACATCTTCAATAACGGTTCCGCCGCCCTGAATCTTTCGGGAACGATCGGCGGCAACGGAACCCTGTACCTCGGCGGCACGTCCTCCGCCACCAACATCGTCAGCGGCCCGCTTATCGATAGCGGCGGAGCCTTGAGCGTTAGCGGTAATAACGGCGCCTGGCGGCTGACCAACAGCAACAGCAGCTTCACGGGAAACGTCTATGGAAACTACCTGCAGTTTACCTCCATTGGCAACTACGGGCAGACCTCCTCCCTGGGCACCGGCGGCAGCAACAGCGTCATCACCATCGCAAATTACGGAACCATGACGTTCACCGGTTCGACCGCCCAGACCAGCAACCGGAGTTTTTCCATCATTGGGACAAACTCAACTCTTAATAACAATGGGACGGCGGCACTGAACCTCACCGGGACCATCAGCGGCAACACCTCGTTCACAATGGGTGGCAGCTACAGCGGCGTCAACACGGTCAGCGGGTTGCTGTCCGACAGCGGCGGAAGCTTGGGTGTTGTTGGCGGCGGCGGCACGTGGCTGCTGAATAACGACAACAACAGCTTCAGCGGTGGGGTAGGGTCCAACGGCTGGCTGGAGTTCACCTCCGTCGGCAACTACGGGCAAAACTCATCCCTGGGCACCGGCGGCAGCAACAGCACCATCGGCGCCTCTTTTTACGGCAGCCTGGCGTTTACCGGTTCAACCGCCCAAACCACCAATCGCAACTTTTCTTTTGGCGGCATCTGCGGTCGTCTCCGCAACGATGGCTCGGCTCCGCTGAACCTGAGCGGCACGGTGACGGTCGGGAGCAGCGACGAGTTCTGGCTCCAAGGTTCGAACAGTGGCAACTGCGGCACGATCAGCGGCCCGCTTGTGGGCGGCGGCACCAACTCCTGGTTCACCAAGCCTGACTCCGGCTTGTGGACCTTGAGCGGAACCAACACCTACGGCGGCCCAACCAATATCGGTGGCGGCACCCTGATTTATGGCAAGGAAGTTTCGCTCTACAACAACACGCCGGCAAGCTGGACGCCGGCGCTGATTCAGGTCAGCAACGGCGCGACAATCGGGTTTAACGTCGGTGGAACCGGCGAGTTCACCAACAGCGATGTGACCACGCTGCTGACGAACTTCGCGGTCGCCACCAGCGGCAAAGGCATGCAAGGCGGATCGAGGCTCGCCTTTGACACCACCAACGCTTCGGGCGGCACGTTCACCATCCCTGACAATATCGCCAACACTACCGGCGCCACGGGCGGCGCGATCGGCCTGACCAAATACGGGACGGGCGCGCTCGTGCTGACCGGCAGCAACAGCTACAGCGGCGCGACCACGATCAACAGCGGCACGCTGGCAATCGGCGGTGCGGGATCCCTTGGCGGCGGTAACTATACGGCGGGCATTACGAATAACGGCACCCTCCAGTATGGCAGCTCCGCCAACCAAACCCTTGGGGGCGCCATCTCCGGCACCGGTTCGCTGATCAAGACCGGCGCGGGTACGCTCACGCTGACCTCCGCCGGGAGCAGCTACTCCGGCGCGACCACGGTCACGTCCGGCACCCTCATCGCCGGCACGTCGAATGGCGCCACGGGCATCGGAAGCAACACCAACATTCTGCTCGGCGACACGACAGGCTCCAGCAATGCGATCATTCAACTGGGGAGCGCCAATACGACGAACTTCAGCAACAATGTAACCGTCCAGAGCGGCAACAGCGGCGTGATGTCCTTGAACGCTTCGGGCATCATCAATCTCACCGGAACCGTCACCCTCGGTTCAGCCGGCTCAAGCGGCCAGAGCGTCACGATCGCAAACGTCGGAAGCGATTCCAGGTGGAACTACATCCTGTCCGGCATCATACAGGATCCCACCGGGATGACACCGGGCACGTCAGGCACGGTCACCGTGGGCGGCGCCGGAAGTGGCACCGTGCGATTCTCCGGCGCCAACACCTACAGCGGAAACACCCGCATCGCTGCCAACGCCCTGGCAATCTACAATGCTCTCGCATTGCAGAACAGCACGCTGGACATGAACGCATCGGATACGGGGAGCATCAGCTTCAATCAGAACTCGACCTTGGGCGGCCTGACCGGATCGCGGAATCTAGACATGAGCGGGAAAACGCTGAGCATCGGCAACAACGGCCAGAGCACCACCTACAGCGGCGCCCTGAGAGATGGCGCCCTCACCAAAACCGGCACGGGCACGCTGACGCTCTCCGGCAGCAACAGCTACAGCGGCGGGACGACGGTGAGCAGCGGCACGTTGCAACTCGGGAGCGCCAACGCGCTCGGGGCGGCTACGGGCGGCCTGACCGTCAACGGCGGCACGCTGGACCTCAACGGAAACAGCGTGAGTGTCAGCGCATTGGGCGGCGCCGGCGGCGGCATCACCACCAGTGCGAGCGGAACGAGCACTCTGACGACGGCTGCCAGCGGAACTTCCACTTACAACGGCAACATCGCCAATGGATCGGGCGCGGTCGTCCTGACACAGACCGGTTCCGGCACGCTGATCCTGGGCGGCTCGCTCACCATTGCCGGGCTAAACGCGGATGGCGGGGCAACGCAAATCCAGCAGTCGGGAAGCATCGCAGCACTCAATGTCGCCGCTGGAGCGACCGTCTCCATGGCAGCGCACAGCGGCAGCAGCTACAACGTGCTGAATATTTCCTCGCTGGCGGTCTCTGGTTTCAATTCTGCGATGCTGGCGGACGCGGGCCGAACCGCGGTTGGAGCGTTGCCGGCGGCGGAGCCGGCTTCACCTGAACCGGTGCCGGAACCGGGCGTCTTTGGACTGCTGCTAACCGGCGCTCTGGGCCTGCTTGGAACCCGCCGCAACGGAAAGGGAAAGGGCACGAAACGGGCCTGATGCGACAATGACGAATTTGGGGAGGATCGCGGGTTCTTGGCGCTGGGGAGCGCCTATGGGGGGAACTCGCGGTCAGACTGGAGCCGCCGCGGGATTAGGGGACCGCGGCGGCTCAACCCGAAATCGAAGAATCTCTCACGGAGACACAAAGACACGGAGATGAAGAAAATTCCTACAGTTTATCCTCCGTGCTCTCCGTGGCTCCGTGAGAATGCCTCAGAATTTCTCTCACGGAGACACAAAGACACGGAGATGAAGAAAATTCCTACAGTTTATCCTCCGTGATCTCCGTGCCTCCGTGAGAAACTCCATCTGTGCCTCTGTGAGAAAAACAGTGTAATTTGAAAATGAATCACATCGACCAGTCGGTTTCGGCGCAGCCTGCCGGGGCGGAAGAAGCTCCCGCGCAAGCAACGGCGGCGTCGGCTTTGACCCGGCGAACCTTCTTGGGCTCGGCCGCGGTCGCACTGGGTGTTCTGACCAACGTTCCATCGCTGCACGGCGCCAATGGACGCGCTGCCGCATCGGCCAAGGCTGCTTCGGGCGCGGGTCATTCCCAGTTCCCCGAGGATTTCGCTTGGGGGGCGGCGACGGCTGCGTATCAGGTCGAGGGCGCGGCCAATGAGGATGGGCGCAAGCCGAGCGTCTGGGACACTTTCAGCCACACGCCCGGGCGCACCCAAAACGGCGACACGGGCGATGTCGCCTGCGGTCACTATCACCGCTTCGAGGACGACGTGAAGCTGATGGCCGACCTCGGCATCGGTCATTACCGCTTCAGCATCGCCTGGCCCCGGATTGTACCCGACGGGCGCGGCGCGGTGAACCAGAAGGGGCTGGACTTCTACAGCCGCCTGGTGGACTCCCTGCTGAAATATGGCATCACGCCTCACGCCACCCTGTTTCATTGGGACAGCCCGCAGGCTCTGGAGGACCGCTACGGTTCATGGCGCAGCCGCGAGATGGCGCGCGATTTCGCCGACTATTGCAGTGTGACCGTCAGGCATTTGGGCGACCGCATCGCCCACTGGATCACGATGAACGAAATCTCGTGTTTCACGTACGCGGGGTACGGCGTCGGCTCCCTGCCCTCGAAAGCTCCGGGCACGCTCGTCGAAAGCGCCAAACAGGTCCAGCAGACCGTCCACCACGCGCTGCTGGCGCATGGCATGGCTTGCCAGGCGATCCGCGCGGCGAGTCGCGTGAAGCCGCAGGTGTCGGTCGCTTGCAATAACGATTACTACGTTCCGGTCATCGAAACCCCGGAGAACATCGCCGCCGCGTATAAAGCCTGCTTTGCCGGGCAGCATAACAGCACGATTTTGACGCCGATCCTGACCGGACAATATCGCCCCGAGACTCTTGCGGCTCTGGGCGCCAACGCTCCGGATATTGCGAACGGCGACCTGACCATTATCGGCCAGCCTCTGGATTCCATCGGACTGAACATCTACACCGGCTCTTACGTCCGGGCTGCGGCCAATCCCGTTGGCTACGAGGTGCTGCCGATCCCCCGGAACTATCCCAACATGTCCCTTTCCTGGCTGAACATCCTGCCCGAGAGCATTTACTGGGCGATCCGCTCGATCGGCGAAGGGATGGGCAGAAAGGATTTACCGATCGTCATCACCGAAAACGGCTGCGCCAGCGACGACGAAGTCACCAATGAGGGCGAAATCATCGATAGCTCCCGAATCATGTACCTGCGTTCCCATTTGCGCAATGTCCAGCGGGCGATTGCCGAGGGGTATCCGGTGAAAGGCTATTTCCAGTGGAGCCTGTTGGACAACTTCGAGTGGTCCGAAGGCTACTCGAAGCGCTTTGGAATCACCCATGTCGATTACGAAACCCAAAAGCGTACTCCGAAAATGAGCTACCACTGGTATCGGCAGGTGATTCGGGAAAATCGGATTCTGTAACTCAAAAGATATGAAAAGTTTGATCAAACTCATCCTTGTATTCGGCGTTCCTGTAATCTGCGCTTCGACAGCCTTTGTACATGCCTCCGCTAATATAGCCGACGAATCGGTGATTCTAACGCCGCCCGCGCCGTCCACGCCGCGTATCAATGGCCCGAGTGTCTTCGGCATTCGACCGGGCGCGCCGTTTCTTTACACCATTCCTGCGACTGGAGAACGTCCGATGCGGTTTTCCGCCAAACAACTCCCGAGCGGGCTGAATCTCGATCCACAAACCGGAATCATCGCCGGCATGTTGAAGGACAAGGGCGAGTTCATTGTTTCACTGGGCGCGACAAATGCCGTCGGCAGCGCCGAGAAGAGGTTTCGCATCGTTTGCGGCGAAAAAATCGCGCTCACGCCGCCAATGGGCTGGAACAGTTGGAACCATTTTTTCGACAACATCGACGAACAGAAGATCCGGGCGGCGGCGGACGCCATGGTTTCCACCCGGCTAATCGACCACGGGTGGACCTACATCAATATGGACGACGGCTGGCAGGGGACGCGCGATGCCGCCGGAAATATCCGCCCCTCAGTATGTTTTTCGAACATGAAGGATTTGGTTGATTACATTCACGCCAAGGGCCTTAAGGCGGGTATCTATACGGGACCGGGTCCGCAAACGTGTGCCAACAGGGTCGGTTCGTATGGGCACGAGGAACAGGATGCCGCTACCTTCGCATTGTGGGGGATGGATTATCTGAAATACGATCTTTGCACCTTCAACGAGCTTTTTTCGCTAATTCGCGGTGAGCGATACGGAGCCTTGCTCAGCGCGGAAAAGCAAAAGGAGGTGGTTCAATTGGGCGTCGAATTGGCGGTGCTGACTTCCCTCCGCTACCACCATGATCCGACGACATTCCCTCACTCGGAATCCGTTGTCGATGCGATCGTCCGATTTGCAGGCTTGAAGGAGGACGCAAACGTCGAACTACAGAAAAAGAAAAACCGCCGCTATTCCGAACTCATCGACGAGGCACGGAAAGCCAAGCCGGCCCAGGCCGCTGCGATCGATGAAGGCTATTTGAAGGAATCCTTCGGGAAAATGCGCGCCGCCCTCGACAAGGTCAAACGGGACATTGTGTTCAGTTGCAGCGGGGGTGGGGTCGGAGGGCGCAAATCGGGCGGTAATCTCTGGCGCACGACAAACGATATTCTCCCTGACTGGAAGACTGTCGAAAGCAACGGGTTTTCCCAGAACGGTTTGGAGCGATTGGCCGGACCGGGTGGCTGGAACGATCCCGACATGCTGGAAGTCGCAAACGGGAAATTGACCCCGGATGAATGTTACTCCCACATGACGCTCTGGTGCCTCTTGTCGGCGCCGCTGATGATCGGCTGCGATATGACGAAAATGAGCCCCCTCACGTTGAGCCTGTTCAGCAATGACGAAGTGCTGGCGGTGGATCAGGACGAGTTGGGGCGCCAGGGCTGGCGCGCCACCAAAGATGGCGCAACCGAAGTTTGGATGAAGCCGTTATCGGACGGAAGCACAGCCGTGGGGCTTTTTAACCGGGGAGAGGTTATGGCCAAGGTTTCCGTTCGCTGGTCGGATTTGAAGCTGTCTGATTGCCAACTGGTGCGGGATCTTTGGCGGCAGAAGGACTTGGGCGCATTCGATACCTCCTTCAAAACCGAGATTGCCCGCCATGGGGTAGTGCTGATCCGCGTGTTTTCCCACAATAACTAAAGCCACTCCAAGAGGCAGCATTCACTGAGATTGAGCCGCTTAATTTCGAACTGATGGACTTTCCAATTCAACTAGCAACAGATCGCCCGATGACCGGCGGTGACACAAAGGATTCTTTCGACATGCGCGAACATCTTACCCCCCGGCGGTTAACGCTGGCGATGTGGGATCAGGCATTCGCCCTGCGCCACGTACCCGGCGGAAGTTTTGCCGACTATGACCGCGTGCTGGACGAGGCCGTCGAGCGCGGCTACAACACGCTGCGGATCGACCCGATGCCGCAGTGGGTGGACCTGAGTCAACCCGGGCGCGTGCTCGGCTGGCCGGACCCAAAGATGCCGCTGATGCCCTGGTGCTGGAACAACGCGGTGACGGGGCCGGTGGGCGAGTGGATCATTGAGTTCATGGAGAAGCTGCTGGCTCGTCCGTTCCTCAATTACGCGCTGAGCGCTTGGTGGTTCTGCAACGTGCCTCCCACCGCGCACCACGCCGGACCTTCGGTCCTGAGGCTGCCGCGCACTCACGAGGAAGGCGCGGAGATGTGGTGTGTGATGCTGCGCGAGTGGAAACGCCGATTCGGATTCGACAGGCTCGTGTATTTGGACCTCGCCAACGAAGTGCCGTTTTTCTTTCCCGGCTTTCAAGAGCGGCTCAAGGCGGAAACCGGCTCCGGCTGGGATGTTCCCGTGCTGTCGCCGGCCCAGATCCAGTTTGTGGCCGCCGAGTTGAATGGAGCGCTGCGCATGTTGCGGCGGGAGTTTCCGGAGTTGCGCTACACCTGCTCGATTCACGGCGACCTGCGCTGGCTGGACATCCCGGTGGAGTTCGATTGTCTCGACGTGCATTTCTACGCCGACGCCGATCCGCGCTGGGCCGAGCGGACGAAGTTCCCCGAGTTTACCCAGGATGGCTTGTTTACCAATGACAAGTGGCACGCGGAGTTTTCCCAGCGCTGCGGGCAAACGCGCAATGCGATCGCGCCGATGCTGCGCGCCCGGCAACGCCACAAGTTGGCGCAGTTCGCGGCGTGGGCAAAACAGCGCGGAATGCCGCTCACGACGAGTGAGGCGTGGTCGTCGTGGTTCTACCTCGATTCGCCGGGGCTCGATTGGGGCTGGCTGCTGGAGTGGGCGTCGTGGTCGGTCGAGGATGCCATCGACCACGGGATGTGGGGGTGGACGCCTCACAATTATGTGCAGCCGCAATTTGCGAACTGGCAGGATGTGAAATGGCACCAGGCGCTGACCCAGCGATTCCTCAATAGCTGAACCGGCGCCGGAAATGTCACACATTATCGAGCAGGAAACCAGCGCGGATATCAAGAATGCGCCTTCCCAAGTTCCGGGAAAGACTCGGGCCTTGTGGGCTTTGGGCGGTTTTGTCGATGGCACCATCATGAACGGCACCGGCGGGCTCGTGCCTTTGATTTACGTCAACGCGCTCAACATTAACGCGGCGCTCGTCAACCTGGCGTTTGCCGTGCCCCGATTTCTGGACTCGGTGACGGACCCGATGGTGGGACATCTTTCCGATAATACCAGGTCGCGTTGGGGGCGGCGTCGCCCGTGGATGCTCGCGGGGCTCATCGTTTCCGCGGTGCTGGGTGTGTTGCTGTGGTTTCCGCCGCGCGGGCATGGCGGCGGGGCGCCCTCCGGGTTCTGGCCGCTGATGGCGTACTGCATGGGCAATCCGGTCTTCTGGTACCTCTCGTTGATGGGGGTCCTGATATTTGCCGTGGGCTACGCCATGTTTAACATCACTCACGTGGCGATGGGCTACGAGATGACCACTGATTACAATGAGCGCACCCATCTCTTCAAGTGGCGCTGCATTAGTTTCGCGGCGGCGGGGGTCGTGACTCCCTGGCTTTATCCGCTGGCCATGGCGCTGGAGGGGCCGCGCGCCCAGGTGCTGAAAGGCTCCCACGGCGTGGTGACCGTGAGTCTGATTATTGGCGCCCTCATTCTGCTGACCGGGCTGCCTTCGGTACTTTTCTGCAAGGAGAAAGTCGCCGCGCACCTCCATGAGGAGAAGGTCAGTTTCCTCAGCGCGGTTCGCCTGACACTGGACAACAAGCCGTTCTGGCTGCTGGTAGTGAGCAACTTCGTCACGAAGTTCGGCATGAACATCACCGGCATCTTCTTCGCTTACATTTTCCTTTATCACATAGCGCGGGGGAATCAAAAGGTCGGTTCGGTGTATCTCGCCGTGTTCTTCAATGCCATCAGCATCGCAAACCTGTTCGCGATGGCGCCTGTCGCCAGGCTTACCGATCGGATTGGCAAAAAGCCTTGCCTGCTTGCGCTGCTGTCTCTGAGCGCGGTCGCCTATGCTTCGTTATGGTTTACGTTTACCAATGCGCCCAGCTCGTTCCTGCATTGGAGCCTGCCATGGGGCGGCGCCCTTTCGATGCAGTGGCCCTGCCTTATCACAGCCGTGCTCATCGGCGTGTTCACCAATACGATTCCGATGATCAATAACTCGATGCTGGCCGATGTTTGCGATCTCGACGAACTGACCTCCGGCCATCGGCGCGAAGCCTTTTACGGAGCGGTGTTTGTCACAATCGACAAGATGGCGCTGGCGGTCTCGGGTGCGTTTCAGGGATTTCTGCTGGTTGCCTCCGGCTTCAACAGCACGCTGAACGTGCAATCATGGGAAACAATCCGGTTCTGGCTGCTGGCATTGGTCATCACGCAACCGCTCGGATTCCTGCTCGGCTCCATCGCGGTCTTTCTATATCCTCTCACGCGCGATCGCTGCCACCGGATCCGCGACGAGATTGAAGCGAGAAAAGCATGAACTCTCACGGAGCCACGAAGAACACGGAGGAGGAACTGTCGGAAAGTTCTTCTCTGTGTCTTTGTGTCTCCGTGAGAGAATCTTCCCGGAATTAAGAGCGTAAAGCCTATCCATTACCACGACTTATGAAATACATAATGATTTTTCACGCGAACCTGAACTATGCGTATCTGACACCGGACCGGTACGAGTTCGTGATTCGCAAGAGCTATGAAATGACGCTCGACACGATGGAGCGGGAGTTTCCCGATGTGAAGTTTGTATTCGAGGCGTCGGGGTACACCATCGAGGAGATCGCCCGGCGGTGTCCCGACGTGCTGGAAAAACTCAAGCGCGCCTGCAACGAAGGGCGCTGCGAGTTCATGGGATCGCCCTATGCCCATCCCATGCTGCCCAATTTTCCAAAGGAAGACGGCGTCTGGTCGATCCAATTCACCAACGAGACCTACCGGAAGTATCTCGGCTTTGTGCCGCGCAGCTTCTGGAACCCGGAGTGCGGCTGGCGCTCCTACGTTCCCGAGCAAGTGGTGGAATGCGGCTACGCGAACATGATCGGCGACTTTGAGGCTTACAGCCGGTCCTGCGGGCCGGATGGCAAGCCGGTGCGCCCGGAGATTTACGCCAAGGAAAAGCCGAAGAAGGAGGCGTTCTACCACTTCGGATTCGCCTATGACCTGCCCGGTACGGAACAGACGTTGCATCATCCCTTCGACCAGATTCAGGGGCTCGAAAAAGGCAAGTTGCGCATGTTCCTTCGCTCCGACCGCATTGCCCAATTCGGTGTGCGCTATTTCATGGGGATGAAGGGATACACACTCAAGAAGTATCTCGCCTTGATCAAGAAATACTCCGCGCAGCCCAAGGGAGAACCGGAGGGGGCGCTGATCATCTTCGCCGACGACGCGGAATATGTCGGCACCAACGGATGGTTTCGCCTCAAGTATGAAAACAAGCCCGACAACACTTTCGAACACACGCCGGAGTCGCGCCAGAAACTTATCGACCTGGTGACGGCGTGCAAGAAAATGGGGGCCTTCCGCACCTTCGACGAAGCGTGCCAGCAGATGCCTTGGCCGGAGCGGGTCTGGTTTGACGACAACTCCGCGTGGCACGGCGGTCGCGCCTCGACGTGGGCCGAAACGCCAATGGCGCGCCTGCTTCGCCCCTGGCAGGAACTCGTCCGGGAGAAACTACGGGTGGCGAAGCTCTCCGACGACGACTACCGGAAAGCATGGCTGCACCTGACCAACTCCTACAACTCGGATGGCCAATGGCCGCCGACCCTTCCCAATGCGCCGCACATTATTCATCCGTTCAACTATGGCTACTGCTTTGAAAATCTGCTCAAGGCCGAGTTGTTGGTCGGCGGAGTGGATCGCACCCGTCTGGAAACCGATCCGGTCGTAACCATCCGGGAGATTCTGGGCCTTCAACAGAAGCTAATTCTCAAGAAGGCCGATTACCTCCTGAAGAACGGAAACGACGAGCAGAAGCGCGCCGCCGGGCTGGCCAGAACGCTCATCCGCAAGTCGCAGGATGTATCCTCCATTGACAAGGAAGGCAAAGTGCTGCTGCCTTCCGAATATACCGTCCGCGCCGAAATGATGGTTGAAGCCCGCCAACTTGTGGGCGGCGTCGAAATCGAGGTCGCTGAAGACATGAAGAAATAGGATGAGAATCAAATCTCGCGCAAAGAGCGCCAAGCACGCAAAGAAGATGGAAAGATTATCACTGAGCCACGGAGAACACAGAGGAAAGAATTCCGGAATTCTTTTTTCTGTGCCTTTGTGTTTCCGTGAGAGATATTCCTCGGATCGCGAAAGCCCGTCTCATAAACACGTGGGACAATGGCGGGGCCTGCCAGCCATAGTCTCGACCCATGCCATGCACGCCGCCGCCTCGATCGCATTCCTTGCAATGTCGCTGCCCTTTATTGCTCATGCGGATCCGCCGTTGCTAGTCACGGTGCCCACACCGTTGAAGATTGTCGTAAACGAGTCGGGGGGACTGGATATTCAGTCAGAGACCGGGAAAGCCTTGGGCGCGTGCCGTCCGTATTTGGCGAGCCGCCCCGTGGGCGATCGAGCCTGGCAGGAGGAGACATCCACTTACAAAGTGATTTCGCAGGACGCCGGGAAACTTGAGCTGGAGGCGCAGTTCGCCAAGTTCACATGTACGGTAACCCTGCGGAGGGATGCTTCGGGGCGGTGGGAGTTTTCCGGACGGCTTGATTCAACGACCAGACAGCCAATGGAGTTGGCGCGGTTCCATTATCTCGACGGCCTCGTCACGGACCGTGCGATGAACCTGCTTTCGATGCGGCGGTTCGAACTTCGGGGCGGAATAATCAAGCCCTCCGATAAGCTCCTTTCTCCCAAGGCCGTGTGCGAAGCGGGATGGGGCAAAAGCGTTTACTGGCCGCGACTGGCGGATCCGATTCACAGTCAGACCGACATTGGGATTTCCGGCGATACCGGGATGTTGGCTTCCGACTGGAACTCGCCGGGGTTCTTTTTTGGATTCGCCGGCCCGGGCTCGGCGTTCGGTGAACTAGGCATCCGTACCGAGCGGGAGAAGACATCTTTTTTCGCTGCCGTGCTGCTGGACGCCGTGCGCATCGAACCGAAAGGAGCGCGGCTGTTGGAAAGCGCCATTCTTTCGTATGGCGATCCGCAGGATGAACTTCGGCATTGGGCCGTTGTTTGCCGCGATGTTCTGGGGCCTCCGCGAGTCCGCCCGCCTCTGGTGGGATATTGTTCCTGGTATCAGAAATATCAAAGCGTTGAACCCGTCGATATTCGCCGCGCGATCGACACTTTCGCATCCTACGAGGCTCCTGCGGGCGGCCGCACCATCCAGATCGACGATGGTTTTCAGGTCTGTCCCGGCGATTGGAGCGGGCGCGGTGAATGGAAAACGGAGTTGAAGAAGCTTCCCGGGGAAATCGCCGGAAAAGGCTTCATCCCGGGCATTTGGATTGCGCCGACTGCAATTCATTCCGGCCATCCGATCGTCAAAGAGCACCCTGATTGGTTGCAACGCGATGCGAAGGGCGGCTTCTGCATTCGTTTTCATAATTGGGGCGAAACCTATTTTCTGGAGCCTGACCATCCCGGCGCGCGCAAGTTCATCGTGGACACCCTTCGGCAACTCCGGGCCGATGGTTGGCGTTACTTCAAGATCGATTTCGCTTACACTGTTAGCAGCGACCGCGTGAAGTGGGAGCCGCATAAAACCACCTACGAGACGCTGCGGGATCAATGGCGGCTCTTCCGCGAAGCCCTCGGTGAGGACGCGCTGATTAATTCATGCGTCGGCGGGATCTGGCGTTATTCGCTGGGGAGCGTGGATGTGTCGCGAATTGGCGGCGATATTGGCGGTAACATGGGTGTCCTTCAACAGAATCTCTCGGAGATGATGTGGCGTTCGCACGTCAACGGGCTCTGGTTTCAAGCCGATCCCGACGCGTTCTACATGCGCAACCAGCATTCGAAATTGAACTTCGAGCAATCGCATCTCCTGACTTCGACACAGGGAATTCTGGGAACGGCGTTTCTTACCTCGGATTTCGGCGACCAATGGAGTCCCGCCGCGGCCGGTGTTGTAAGGAGTTATTGGAACAAGACCGGCCCCCGCGTGCCGCTCGCGCAACATCTGATCCTTCGAGCCGACGGTTTGCCGTCCGCAATCTCGGTTGCCTACGGCAAGGGCGAATACGCGGTGGGTATTTATAACTGGAGCCGCAACGGGGGCGATGTCTCGGTTTCGCTAAAAGACCTCCGGTTGCCGGTGGGCGGCGACTACTCGGCGGCACTCTCTTCAATTGGGAATGAAACGGTCGCACTCACGAGTGGCATTCTCACGGTTTTCAAACAACCCGGCGAAAGTCTCCGAATTATCGGACTCCGTTCGAAAACAACTCACCTGTAGGAAACCGTTCGCCGACTGCGCATACTTGTTTATATGATACGTTCTCTATTTTTTGTTATGATGCGTTCCCTGTTGTTTTTCATGCTCTGCGCAAACGTCCTGGCTGCCGACGACCGGTTTGTTGCCCCGGACGGGAGCGATTCCAACGACGGACTCAGCCGGAACACGGCCTTCCGCACGCTGGGGGCCGCCTGCAGGGCCACACCGTCTGGAAAACACACCATTCGGGTGGTGGCGGGCGAATACGAGGAGGAGCAAAGCTGCGTGCTGGCACCCGGCGTGAGTCTAACCGGCGAGGGGATCGGCAAGACGGTGTTTCACTGGAAGGCGGTCCGAAGCTTTGAGAAAAATCCGATGGGATATGACTTCGATGCCTTCCTAATCCGGATGCAGGACTCGGCCTGCGCCACGATCTCAGGGCTGACCATCATAGGGAGCATGCCCGGTGACAAGCGCGCCCACGGCGGCATCATCGCCCGTGAGGTAAGCAACGTCGAGATTCATGACTGCGAACTCATCGGGATCGAGTTCACCGGAGTTTGGTTGTCGAACGCGACCCGATCCAGCGTCCATGATTGCAAGTTTAACGACTGCGGGCACCCGAACAAGCAGTCGTGCTCAGGGGCGCTCCAGTTGGGCGAGTTGACCGATTGTTCCATTTACAGGAACACCATCCGCGAGAACCGCGGCGCTTACGGAATCAAGGCTTGGGTGCCGCTCTGGACGGCACTGAACGGCGACTTTTTCTGGCTGGCGCACAACAAGGTCAAGCTGGTGCGTGTAAATATTCATGACAACGACATCAAGGTGAGGCAATGGGGAGGATGGTCGAATGGGGTGTCGAACATTGCCATAGAACTCTGGAACCCCGACACGTCCGAGTGCGAGATCTACGGCAACCGTTTAAACGAATGCCTCTCGGTCGGAGCCGAAAAGGCGCCCAAGACCATCCGGATCCACCACAACCTCTTTATCCTGGAGTTGGGATGCAACTACGCCATCGAGGCCGGGGGCAACAACCTGGAAATCGACCACAACCTTTTCCGCAACGGCTTTTTTCCGATTGCCTGCTTTGCCGGTTCGATCCACGGCCTGCGCATCCACGACAACACCTTCGACGCCATCGAGGAGATCGGGCTCTGCCTCTTCCCGGGCGTGAAAGATTACCAGTTCGTCAACAACACGGTGGTGATGAAGAAGGATCTCCCCGTCCTGCTCCTTGGCAAGGAGGGATCGTGGCCGAACTTGCCCTCCAGGGACATTTTGATCGCCGATAACCTGTTTGTCCTCGACGGCCCTGGGCCGGCCCGCGCGGGGTTGATCAAACTTCGGAACGGATCGACCGTGATCCCTGAATCCGTGGCCATCAAAGGCAACGCATTTTGGAATTGGACTCCCGAAGGCGACGATGCGATGACCGCTGACCCGATGTTCGAACGCGCCAAGGGTGGTGACCGCCTGCTCGGGATGTCCCCCAAGAGCCCGGTGCGCGCCGCAGGCAAGGGAGCCAAACCTTAACCATAAAGACTTGTTATGATGCGTTCCCTGTTGTTTTTCGTGCTCTGCGCAAACGTCCTGGCTGCCGACGACCGGTTTGTTGCCCCGGACGGGAGCGATTCCAACGATGGACTCAGCCGGAAGACGGCCTTCCGCACGCTGAGGGCCGCCTGCAGGGCCACACCGTCTGGAAAACACACCATTCGGGTGGCGGCGGGCGAATACGAGGAGGAGCAAGGCTGCGTCCTGCCTCCGGGCGTGAGTCTAACCGGCGAGGGGATCGGCAAAACGTTGTTTCACTGGAAGGCGGTCCGCGACCTTGAGAACAATCCGATGGGATATGACTTCGATGCCTTCCTGATCCGGATGCAGGACTCGGCCTGCGCCACGATCTCGGGGCTGACCATCACAGGGAGCATGCCCGGTGACAAGCGCGCCCACGGCGGCATCATCGCCCGTGAGGTAAGCAACGTCCAGATTCATGATTGCGAACTCATCGGGATCGAGTTCACCGGAGTTTGGTTGTCGAACGCGATCCGATCTAGCGTCCATCATTGTGTGTTTAACGACTGCGGGCACCCGAGCAAGCAGTCGTGCTCAGGGGCGCTCCAGTTGGGCGCCCTCACCGACTGCGCGATTCACCATAACGCCATCCGCGAGAAACGCGGCGCTTATGGGATCAAGACTTGGGTGCCGTTTTGGGCGGTTCTGGGAGGAAATTTTACGGCTCAGGAAGCCAATTGGGCGGAGTTGGCGCGCACCAAGGTCAAACTCGAGCGTGTTCATATTCATGACAACGACATCAAGGTGAGGCAACAGGGAGCATGGGGGAATGGACAACCGAACATGGCGATGGAACTTTGGAACTCCAATCCATCCGAATGCGAGATCTACGGCAACCGTTTCAACGAGTGCGTCTCGCTGGTCGAAGGGGGGGATGCGCCCAAGACCATCCGGGTTCACCACAACCTCTTTATCCTGGAGCCGGGTTACTCCTACGCCATCGAAGCCGGGCATCACAACATGGAGATCGACCACAACGTTTTTCGCAACGGCATTGATCCGATTGCCAGTTTCGGTCCCCCGGTCCATGGCCTGCGCATTCATGACAACACCTTCGACGGGATTGAGAACATCGGACTGTGCGCACTCCCGGGAGTGCAGGATTACCGATTCTCCAACAATACGGTCGTCATGAAAAAGGATCAATCGGTCCTCTGCTTGGGCGCGAACAATGTCTCCAGGAACATCGCCATCGTTGACAATTTGTTTGTCCTGGATGGCCCCGGCCCTGCCCGGGCGGGCCTGATCCAGTCGCGGAAGGGCGCAACCATCGAGCCGCAATCCCTCACCATCAAAGGCAACGCATTTTGGAACTGGACTCCCGAAGGCGACGATGCGATGACCGCTGACCCGATGTTCGAACGCGCCGAGAGTGGTGACCGCCTGCTCGGGATGTCCCCCAAGAGCCCGGTGCGCGCCGCAGGCAAGGGAGCCAAACCTTAACCATAAAGGAGCCATAAAAAAACCATATACGCGCTGCTGATCGGAATTCCCGTTCACGCCGCCGAAAAAACTCCCGGCCAACTCCCTCCTGGCGGCCAGTGGCATGTGGACACCTCATCCAGTGAGCGCATGGAAAACACCCTCTGCCACACTGGGACAGTTCCGGACGGGAAGCACACGCTCTGCGCAAACGTCCTGGCTGCCGATGACCGGTTTATTGCCCCGGACGGGAGCGATTCCAACGACGGACTCAGCCGGAAGACGGCGTTCCGCACGCTGGGGACCGACTGCAGGGCCACACCGTCTGGAAAACACACCATTCGGGTGGCGGCGGGCGAATACGAGGAGGAGCAAAGCTGCGTGCTGGCACCCGGCGTGAGTCTAGTTAACCGCCTGAAAGCCGCTTTCGGAGAAACCGGTTGGAGACTGGAGGTTGATCCTGAAATGTCCGACGGCCAGTGCCTCCTCTTCCATTATCAGTCCGTATTCCCCGTTGGAGCCGCTGGTTATGTGCGCCCAGTGGTAAAGATCGAACTCGGCGCCCGATCTGACGACTGGCCGCATGAGAACAAAACAATTCAGCCTTACGTAACAGAACACTTCCCCGCTTTCGATCCGGATGCGGCCTTCCCGCTTCGCGTTCTCGCCGCCGAACGGACGTTTTGGGAAAAAGCCTGTCTTCTTCATGAGGAAACCTTTCGTCCCGCCGACAAGCCGCGGAACCTCCGCATGGCCCGGCACTACTACGACCTCTGGTGCCTCCTGCGCGCCGGAGTCGGCGAACGCGCCCTCGCCAATAAAGCTCTTGTTCAACGCGTCGCCGAGCAGTGGCAACACCAGCGCCTCACGCGGCGTGTCGGTTTTCCTGCGTGAAGCTCTCGCGCTGCTAATGGCGTGGGCACGCTTCAGTTTGAAGTCCGTACGGACGAACCGCCCCGTTCCCTAGTCGACGCCGTCCTTGGCGGCTCGGCGTTCGAGGTGCTGATCAGTCCACGCGACTTTCGGCTGGTCCATGCTTCCTTGGCGCGAACGGCACGATTGGCGGCGAGAACGCGGTGGCAGCGGGGGATTCTGATCCTGGATTCCCCCGGAATTTCGCCAACCCGGGTTGCACGACGAGTTGGAATCCATGAGAGCCGTATTCCGTCCTGACATCGCGGCAAAGCTGACCTTGGTGATTCGCCGCGAGGAGTATCCCCTCGAAGTCTTGGGAGCGCTTTCCGATGATGAAGAACGGGACAGTGTCGACGCTGTGCTGGACCACTTCCGCGACCGGTCGAATCGCCCTCATCGGCGGCAATCGGAGGCATTCTTCGCGTCCTCCTTGTCCAGTGGTTTCGCCGAAGCGGCCCCTTAAAATCAAAGGACATCTGCAGGCAAACGGGATCGAGTTACCCAACGGTGGCCGACGCTTTGGAGCGGCTTGAGCCATGGCTCTTCCGTCATTCGGACCGGCGCGTGGAACTACGCACGTTTCGGCGCACTCGTTCTCCGGCTGCTGCGCAACGAATGCCCAAAATTCGACTCCTTGTTCGCGGTCGAAGCTGAAGGCTCTGCATTGGCTGAATCCCCCGGTGTCGTTTTCAAAAGGGCTCCCAAGCGCACTGTAACGTCCTTCTTGTTGTCGACATAATGTTGTGCGGTGACTTGCGTATCAGCGTGGCGCAAAAAGCGGCTTGCCGCATAGATGCCGGCTTCGGCACAGACCAAACTGCCGCCTTCCTTCCGAAGGGTGTGCAGCGGTTTTGGCCCGGGAACACCATGCGCAAGAAGCCAAGCGTAGAGTCGTTCGAAAACATTCGGGCAACGGTAGCGCTTGCCATACGAGGCGTCGGTCTTCACGTCCTCATCTCCCTTGAGAACGAACCGTCCACCGGTCTTGTCACACAGTTTCTTCAGCATCGTGCAAAGCTCGGGATCGATGGTCACCACCTCCTCGCTATCGCTGCTCTTCAGATCGGCGTGCTCGGTAATTTCGACACTGATCTTACCGGCAACGAAATTGATCTGTTCGCCCGTCAGTGTGTCTATCTCGCGCTTACGCAAGCCGGCGCCAAGCGCCAGCAAGAACGCCTTGAACGCCTCGGGATCCTGCTCCTCCAGTTCCTCGCGCGCCTGTTTCAACAGTTTCGCCGCGTCGATCTTCGATTTGTAACGCATCGATTCGCGAGGGAAAAACTCAACCAGGGAAAAGGGCGCGGGATCGGGCAGCGTGACCCCCGAGATGAACTGACTCACCTTCTTCCCAAAAAGACTCCGGGCCTGGCGCAATACGGAGTTGCAACTGATCCGGGCCCGCTTTTGGGCGGCGGGGTTATCGTCGGCCTTTTTTTGGCAACCCACGCGCCACTTCTGGATTGCCTCAGGCGTCAACACCGAAAGTGACGTCTTGTCGATTTCCGCACGGTAGTTTGCCACGTTGCCATGATGGAAGCGCTTTTTCGATTTGGCGACATTAAGGATGTCCGCGACAATGGTTCGCAGGCACCGCTCGTAGCTCCCACGAGTTGCCGGATCGACCGTCATCACTTTTCGTGCCGCCTCGATGTATTCGCCCACGGTGGAAACTCGGTCGGCGTCCTCGGCCGGTTTGCCTTTTTCCGGCGTGCGCCAGCGGGCGATGGTTGCCTCAATCCCGACGGTGATCAGGCTGTTGTAGATGTCTCTCGCGATCCGTGCGGCGGCGTCCTTGTTGCCAGTGCCGGTTGTAAACGCCAGGCGTCGTCCCTTGAACTGTATCCGCACGCAGTAATGAGGCCCCTCCACATCGTCCCCATTCACCGGCTTGAAAACTTTCTCCAGCCAATACCGAACATCGTTTTTCGCGAAGCCCCTCGGTAAACCGCTTGCCACTTGCTTGCCACTTTTTTTGTCGACGTCTGATTGCATGTGTTGTATTCTGAATACACGCCACCACGCCGGAGATCAAGCAAATAAAAGGCACGGACGGCTTTTCATCTACTCAGGAGTGCGCATAAGATGACATTACGCGACACGTGGGAAAACAGGATTTGTAATCAGCAGGTCATCGGTTCGAACCCGATTGCTGGCTTTTTCTAACTCCCTCAAAACCAACGAGTCGCGAAGCTGCGTGGTCGTTTGTGGTGTTTCTTGGAGGTTTCACTGCCCTATCACTGCCCTTATTTTTCGATGCGAGATCCGCTTTTCGAATCGATCCCGGAGCCCCGCCAGCGCCCGAGAATTTCCAGTTTTACCTGAGCACGACCAGAAAAACCGCCTCTCGATTCTGCCCCATGCGCCGTCATGCCCTACCATTGTGCTCGATGGAAGCTCATTAACACCCATGCCAACTGGGTTTTGACCATCTCCCAGGCGCCCCCGGAAAAAATCGGGCTTCTACGGGCATTTTAGGAGGTCGGGGTCGGCGGGCGGATTGGGGCAGTAAGGGCAGTGAAAGGTGATGCGTCTGACTTGTCGTTTCAGATTGAGTCAAAATCGCACCTGATGCAACCCAAGTGGCGACTACCATCCTTACGTTGACTCGCTGAACATCTCTCGATAGAACACTCCTACGCCATCAGCCCTCGATCAAATCCAAGAACTCGAAGCCTGTATCCAGCAACTCCGGTCCAGTCAGTTGAAGGAGCTAAAGGATGCCCTTGCAGCCGCCCGTAAGACCGTTGCTGACCTGGAGGCACAGATTGCAGCCGTAACGGGCGGGCAAGCACCCACAGGTGCGCCAGTAGTTAAACGATCCCGTTTGTCCTCAGAGGAAATACGGGGGCGCATTATAAAGGCGCTGGCAGCCGCACCGGAGGGGTTGGGGCAGAAAGCCATTGCCGACCAGACAGGCCTGGGTTACCAGACCGTCATTGCTTATATGAAGGCCAACGCCAGCATTTTCAAGACCACTGGGGCTTTGAAGACGAAGAGGTGGCTTTTGAGGTGAGGCATCATGCGAACGTTCTTTCCTTCACCCTGCGTTGAAATCTTTCCACCCGCTGATCGCAACGCACCAGACTCATGAAAAACACCTATCTCCCGACGTGAAAATAGGGTCTTCTCCGTTACTTGGAACGGCATTTCCCGATTTGCTCTGGACAAGAACTGTAGATGTTCTCAGATTAGACACGTGGCCAACCAGCATGCACCAGACTCCAGAGCACACCGTCTTTCGAGAGGGGGACGGCCGGGGGGACCCTTGAGACGCACTCGTCTCCCTCCGAAAATCAAGCGAGGATCATAGTGATGTTCGAGACGCTCTACATCGGCGCGGTGAAGCAACAGAATTGCAGGAAGCGGAGGTGCACCCAAAACTGTTTCGCTGAACTGTGGGAACGAGAGCAAAAACCAACCTCCGGAGACATCGCTTCAGCCATTGCCAGAGCAATCGTCAAATCTCTTACACCCCACTCTGCCTAGGCGCCAAGTTTTGACTTCTACTATGCTGAACTTTTATGGAAATTTATTTGTATAAAGATGGACAGCAGACGGGCCCATTCTCTGAAGAAGAAATCCACGATGCGCTGAAATCGGGCGCATTGAACGAGTCCGATCTGGCTTGGCGAAACGGTTGCCGAGATTGGAGCCCACTCAAGGATGTAATCGAAATCGAGCCTTTTCAATTTCACCCGGCGGTCACAGGTCCGACTTTTATAGATAATTGTGGCGCAAATTGCACGGGCTCTGTCGCTCTTCAATTGCGGACAGGCAATGAGACACCGCTTCAAGCAAGCCAAATTGAGAGTTGCGAACACATTAAGATTCCAAAGGCAGGCTTCTTTGTTGTCATTTTGCGAACAATAGCGATGTGTATTCCGATTGCCAATTGCCTTACCGTTAAATCGCTATCAGCACGCGCATCTGACGATTTGCTGGTTTCCATTGTGGTGCTGTTGTATTTTGCTCAGCTACTATGCACATATTTACTTGCCGAACAACTGCGACGTTCCGGTAAAATATGGAGCATTTTCTCCCTGTGTAGCCTTGGATTCGCGGGAGGTGCCTTGGCCTTACTTCCATTCCGGAAATCGAAGTCTTTGCCACCTGTTTTCAAAAATCCATCCAACTCCCCAAGAGCGGCAAGGATATTCCAAGCACTTAACCCTTTCAAATCCTTGCCCGGCCTCTACATCGCCCCCGAAATTCCTTATATAAAATTCGCAAACGCGGTTGAAAACTGCCGGATCCCGCAAAACGAATGCATTATCGCTATAATTGATACTGCAATGAATGGCTCGGCGAAAAGTTGTGTGGTTTTTGGACGAGATGCCGTTTATTGGAAAAACAGTTGGCGAGCACGTCAATTAGGGGCCCGTCAGCTTAGTTACGGGAAGCTGGAGAACCGTATTTTCACACCAATAAACAAGGCAAATAGCCGGGATATATTTTTAGGAGACAAGCTTTACATCGAAGTCTATTCAGAGAAAAATACAGTTGTTGATATTCTATACGCTGTCCGTGATGCGGTCGCCTACCCGGCCTCAGATTCCGCCCACTATAGCACAGATGCTATAGATATAAGCGCCGATGATCCGCATGTTCACTCTGAACCCTATACAGACATACCGGCGTATAAAGAAAGCGGAATAGCCCCGATCGCTGGAGTTGCGGTATCCGCGCTGTTAGCTCTTATAACGTCAGTTCCCGTTGGACTAATGCACGGCTTTTTTTCTCAGGTGAACCCGCTGATATTTTTGGATCTTTTTATCTCATTTGGTGCTGGAGTTGCCATTGGTGGTGCAAGCGGATTAGGTGCGAGGTGGGGCAAGCTCAGGAATTCAGCAATTATTCTTCTCATAATGGCGTTCGGAATGATCGCGGAGGATTGCGTCTCATTTATTGGAGCCGATTTCACGAATCATAACGACTATCATGGGCTTGCGGCAGCGATTATGCGACGTTCGACTGATGGTTATAAAGTTACGCATTTGAGTTATTTGGCTTCCCACATGATTAATGGTCGAACTCCTTCGAATGAACCCATTCATATTTCAGGCAGTGCGATGTGGGTTCTTTTTATAATCGAGTTTGGCATACTCCTCGCCGGCGGCGCTGTCGGTGCACGAAATGCGGCCGAAGCCGTATTTTGCGAAAAATGTTCCGTTTGGGCGAAAGAGGTAGCCAGAACAACCCGCAATGTCGTTCCTGGAATCCTTGAGGGGGTGCTCAAACAGGAGTATCCTGTAGGTGCTCTCAAAGACATACGGAGCAGTCGCATTCTTACTTTGATAGTAAAGCAATGTGTTCGATGTAAAGGCAGTATCTATCTCACGATTATTGAGGATATTGAGAACTCTAATGTCGGTGCTTCTGGCTCCACAGCGAGGAAGCGCTCGAAGAAAACCCTCTTGTTGAATGGAATCGTTACAAGAGAAACTGCCAGAAAAGTTGCGCGTTCTGATTCTTTTTGACCTCCTCACTGCTGTCCAGTTATAAGTCCCTGAAGAGAAGTTGGCTTCAAATGTGATCAGGCCCATCGCTTGTTTGAACATTCGTAAGCGTCACGCCGTGCGCCTATGCCATCTACTATGTTTCGTAAATGTCATAGCCGAGCGACTACGACGTTTATGAGGCCCAGAGCTAAAGAAAAGAGCCCGACATGAAGTCAAGCTATCCTCTTTCTCCTGACATCAACGGTCAGTTTCGACCAAACGCCAACCCCACGTGTGAATCCATCAGAGCATGGAGCGCCTCTGTCCTCTTGGGGAGGTAAGCCAGATCCCCGTCCTTCAGCGCCTCGGTGAAGGCGTTGAACAGGGACCAGATGTTCCTTTCCTGGAATTGCTCGTGCCGGGATTCGCGCCACTCCTTCAACACCACAGGCACCAGGCGGTTGGAGCAGGCGCCGACATCCGTGGCCCGAAGGATAGAGCCTTCAGGAGGAAGTCGCGGTTGAGATGCACCAGGATGGTATTACCCGTCACTTTCGCACCGGGTATTTCCACACTGGTCCATTCGCTGTCATCCCTTGCTCGCCCACGGATGCTGAGCTTCTTGCCGTCATGCACCAGGGTGATGGGCTTATAACGGCTCTCAGGGTCATACGGGATGCGCTCGACAATGGCAACGGCTTCCGCAATTGCTTCCTCAGGAATGTCCACGGTGGTCTTAAACTCCGTCGGAAGCACCTGCCGCCAGTTGGGATAAGTGCCGTCATGCTGGTTCGTGATGAACCTCCACCGCCTACTGCTCACTTGCAGGAGTGGCTTCTGTCCTTCCTTGGGATCAGTTGACACCCGCATTTGCCATTCGCCATCAGTATTGAATCCCTTCCATTCCAGGAATTTGTGATCCGGGATGATGACTGAGTCCTTCAACGGCAGGCTGAACGAGTTGCTGGCGAACAGATGAGATCCATCCGTTGCGACCACCTGCTGACATCTCCGGTCGCTCACGTCGATGTAAACGCCGTTGAGGATGTAGCGGGTGGGATCTGTGCTGGCGCATTCCATGGCTTCATGTATAGCTTCACGAAGCTTATCATTCACCGGGATAGGGTCTCCCTTGATTCTGGGAATTTCAGGGAATTCCTCAGCCGGCAATGATGTGCAACGAGTTTCAGCCAGTTGTTTGCCCACCGGATATTTCACAATCCCGGCGTCGCAAACGGAGAGGCTGTCATCCTTCCCGCATTTGTTGGCGAGCTTGAGCAGTTCATCATGCGGGATGACGATGGTGGTTGGTTCACCATCCACTGGTTGTTCCAGCCTGACGGTGATGAAGTGATCGAGGTCCGTGGTGGTCAGAGTTATCCAGCCATCACGGGTGCGTTCGATCTTTACCGCTGCCAGGATGGGAAGGCTGTGTTTCTGAATGCCTTTGGCCAGTCCGGCGAGAGCGGGTTTGAGTTCTGCCAGAGGCAGGTTAATTGGAATCATAGATTAGGTTTCCTTTCGTTGGTTTTATGCCGCGACTGATTCGGGCTTGTATTTGAGTTGATCCACCGTGCATTCATCGGTGGGGATGTCTTCACGCACGCCAAGGAACACGGGTTGGTAAACCGAACCGCTCTCCTTGAAGGCGTAGAGAAATTTCACTTCGATGATGGCGCCGATGGGTGGAATGTCCTGATTAGGCGGGATGGTGACGTTCCCGGCAGATGTCAGGGTGTCGCCATTGAACAGCGCCAGGGCCACACTCCGCTTCCCATTGTGACCGTTGACGATGAACGAGGCTGTCTCGCAGAATTTGAATTTATATTGCGAGCCGCCTGTGTTGGGTCTTCCAGCGGTGTAAGGTGCATCCGCCTCCTTGAACACGACACCCTCTTTGTTCCCGGCCTTCAACTCATCGAACAGTTGCCGCTTCTGGTTTTCCATGACGGCAGCTTCAACGAGGTGAATGTTGGCATGGTTGCCAAAGGCCAGCAGGTTGAACAATGTCAGGTAACGGTCACGATAAGCGCTGTCGCGCAAATCATTGCCCCGGTAGCTGAGGATGTCGAACGCATGCAGGATGTCGCCCACGGCTTCACCATCCATGATGAAATCAGCGGGAAGTGCTTTCGCGCTGTCGATGAGGGATTGAGGCAATGCCACGATGAGTGCCTACCGGTTAATCCCGACAATCTTGTCACCATCCTTTTGAATGAGTAGACGCCGGCCATCGTGTTTCTCCTGCATCCAATAGTTCCTGTTTCGCAGAAACGGTTCAACATCGTCCACGGGGTTGAGCAACTGACATTGAATGCCGGTGCTTCGCCCTTGATTTTCTGTCTGGGCATACGGTGTTCCATCCATGCCGGGGCTGTATCCCTTGGCCATCTTTTCCGCTACGAGCTTATTGAAAATGCGCTGGGCATCCTCGTAGCTGACGGGTGTCGATGTCTTCGTGCCGGTAGTGAGCGTGCTGCCCCTTCGTCCGTAAGCGAAGTTCACGACAAATCCCGTGTCCTTGGGTGAGATGGTGGCTTGATACACCTTATCGGAACTCCCTTCCTTGAAGAAGAGGGTAATATTCATAGGTTGTCTCCTTTCTGTTGAGGTTATTTTGCCCCGCGTAAGGCAGTGGCGATTTGAATCACCTTCTTAAACGCGACGTATGCCAGCAGCGCCAATATCGGCAGAATGACCATGCCCCCTGCGATGCCAACCAGTGCCGTAACAATGACACCGGCTTGCACCACCATCATTCCCACCAATGGCAGGATGAGGCTTTCCGAAGCATCAAGACCGTCGATTTGAAGGTGCGCCCCATCCACCACCGCCACGAGGATCGCGTGCGAGCCCATATCTTCTTGTGCATGCTCGCCTATTACGTCGAGTGGCACATGCGCCAGGCGCTGGCTCCAATGCTCTTTGACGACGACCAGGCGCCTGAACCGCGCAAGGATGTGGTCGCCCCCAAGAAGCCCTCCGCCAGTGCCGCCCTCAAAGCGCGAACGAAGAGAACCGCCGACGGCTCGCCCGTCCACAGCTTTCAAACCCTGCTCGCCGATCTCGCAACGTTGGTCCGCAACACCGTGCAGCCCAGCCTCGAAGGCGCACCCTCCTGGGAGCAGGAAACCGAACCGACCGCCATCCAGCGCCGCGCCTTCGACCTCCTCGCCGCCATCGCCCAGCCCAGTAGCCAGTAACCAAAGCCCCATTTCGCCCGCAAAACCTTTGTTTATGCGGGTTCCCGGCGTTTTCGGTGGGGGAAGTTTATCCTAAATTGGCAGTTGAGGAGTAGACAAAGCGCGGCCAAGCCGGTGCTGATTCGGCGACTACGATGCGACGCTGTGGTGGAAAACGCGGGGGCTCAGCCGCTGGCCAGCCCATTTCCGGACCGCTCAGAATTCGGCCGCCGAGGAATTGCACGAAACCTCTGCTCAAGATCAGCCGCCAACGCTCCGGTTGGCTCAACTGCTCCGCGGCGACGATGACCCGTTTGAGAAACGCGCTGGCAACCTCGATCATCTCTTTGATCTCGGCGACCTTTGCCGCAGGAAGCCCGCGTAATCTTGACCTGCTACGCCAACGGGAGGGAGAATCCGGACTAACATTTTTGCAAGGTACGCGACGCCCTTTGCTATTGCAGAATCTCCAACTCTGCGATCGCCGTATTTGGGCTTTGCTTGTGAGAGGATTTGGTCTCCAGCTTCAGGTAACGGCCGGACGCAGGGGCTTTGAACACGATCGGTTGGGACGCTCCGGTGTCTTCGAGCTTGACCGTCGCGACCGGGACGCCCCATTGGCCGGGTGTTTCACTCACGTAGACCTCGCAGTCGGCCATGCGGCACGTATCCAGATCGGGGCGCGGCAGGATGCAAAGGCCGCGGAACGTCCGCGATTTTCCAAGGTCGATCGCAAGGAAATGCGGGAACGGGGCCTGCTTCGGCTGCCAGACGGTGTGCCAAAAGGTATCCGCGGAGCCGTCGATGGCGCAAGAGGCCGCATATTCGTCCGCCTCGGAATCGCAGCCGATGATCCTGGCTCCCTCCTGAAGCAATCCGCCGGCCTTTGAGGCTTCGGGCTGAACGCCATTGGGAATGACTTCCAGGTTCATAAACGCAGAGGTGTTCCAGCGGCTCGTGACCAAACCCACGAGACCACGGCTGAACGCCGTGTCTTCCACCGATTGCCCCACGGGCTGGTGGTCAATCGCCGCCGTGATCCGCGTGCCTAGGAAGCTCAGCGACAGGGTGTGCCATTTGCCCGCGCCCGCTGCATTGGGAAGCTCGCCCGAGGTCAGTTCCTTTTGCGCGGGATCGGTCTTCACCTTTGGATCGTAAACCACCCGGAGGGACCAGTGGCCCCGCTCGTCCAGCCGGAGGTGATACCCTGTGATGACGTTTTGCTCTTTGGTCCCCATCATGCGGCCCACGAGTTCCACGTAACCGGGCTGTTCCAGCAGGGCGTCCGCGCTGACCGTGTAATTCCACCACCGGGGATCGCCCACAATGGTTCCGGGATCGGCATCACTGTTCCAGTGGACCGGTTTGACGTTGACCATCTGGCGAAGGCATTTTCCGGAGCGCCCGCCTCCCGCCGAGGCCACTTCGAAAGTGCCGTGCTGATCGCTGAGATACTTCGGAGTGCGGCCGATTTCATACGACTGGAAATCCTCCTTGTAAGGCAAGGGCAGCATGCTGCTCGGAGGCGGTGTGGTGATCCCCTTGTGCGCGCTGGCGAGCGTGCTGATGGTGTAAAGGCAGCTCGGATCGAGCGTCAGTGAGAACTGGCCTGCCGCCGGCGTGATGTCCGGTTGCTGGATGAACCAATCCGCGTCCGCGCGTGAGCCCATTTTCGTCTTCCACACATGCAGGGGGCCGGTGGGGAGCCCGCCGGTGATTGAGAACGTGGCGGTGCGCGGTTGACGCGCGTCGATGGTTTCGACGATCACGCTGAAGTCGCGCCGATCGGGCGAGCGCAGCGCCACGACGCTGCCGTTCGCGGAAGTGCCGTCGATGCAGGCGCAGGCGTGGTCCAAATATTGCCAGCCGATTTGGGTGAATTGCGTGGTGTGCGCGGTGGCCCAAATCGAAAGGCCGACGACGTAATGGGCGGACCACGGTTCATCCGCCAGCATGAGGCCATCACCGGAATAGGGCATGCCCGCGAGCACGGCCCAGATCGTGGACCAGTTGATGAACGAACTCATCCGGCTGCCGATGTAGCCCTGATTGTAAAGCCGGGCCAGCCCCTTGGCGCCGCCATGATAGGTTTGGGAACCGATTTCGGCGCCCGAAATCGCCTTGCCGGTGTCGAGACAGGTCTTCCAGTGTTCTTTGTTTTTCGGTTCCGCGCCTGGGTAGTGCATGCCGATGATGTCGAAGGACGCCGCAAACGCCGGGTCTTTCTGGATGTCCTCCGCGATTTTCCAGTCGAATGAGTCATCGCCGACCACCTTGAGTTGCGAATACCCCGCGTCATTCAGCGCTTGCCGAAACTGCTTGTACCACTCCACGTCGTGGCCTCGCTCGTTCCAGCCGCCAAGATAGTCGATATTCAGGCCGTAATCCGATTTGGCATGGCGCACCCACTTCAGGATGTAGTCTATGTTTTGGCGCGTCCAAACGTGGTTCTTGGCTGGATTGATCCAGTTCGGCGCCCCCCATTCCAGACCGGAAAGCTTCACGGTTGGGTTGCGCTTCTTGGATTCCGCCATCAGCCACCATTCGTACCCGCGTTGGTAGTTCTCGTCGGTGGCGGTGCGCATGTGGCTTGGCTCAGAGCCGTCAGTGGAATTCATATCTCCGCCAATCTCCACCTTGTTAATTTGCAGCGCCGCGCCGAAATTCGGCTTGAAAAGGAAATCGAGAATTTCGCTGCGTTGTGGTTCTGGGTAATCGATCAACAGTCGCGAACTCGCCCCGGCACTGAGCGCGCCAATGCCGTCAAAATTTCGCCCAGTGTCCTGCCCGTCGATCGTGATGGCCTGCGGAGTGGAATCCACTGCCGATGAGGTGCCGGGAATCAAGAGCATGGAGCAGGCAATGCTTATGCGCAGGAGGCGAAAAAACTGGCGCTCAGGGACGATCGGATGGGACGGGTGCGTGCTGGCAGGTTGACGGCCGACGGGAGAAGGGAGTGGTTTGAATGGCCCGCGCGATGTGTTCATGGCGCTGAGTATCGCGCAGGGGTGTTCCATTGTGAATGCATAAAGTTCTGAAATTCATGGACGATCTTCTAGATGTTTTTGCAAGGAACGAACGTTCATTACTGGCGGTTAATCCACCCCCTGCGTATCGGGTCCGGATAAAGTCCGATTTCGTCCACCGGAATGGGGCGCAGGCCCATGGACGTGAACACGGACGGTGCTGTATGCCGGTTCAAGCCGGCCCCTTTCAGGAAGCCGGAATCCTCTTCCCGGATTACGTTGGCGGTTCGGTCGTAGGTGGCCGGGTTCCATTTGATATCCACCTCGCAGCGGACGATGGCGTTGCGCCAGAGGTAATTCAGGCAGGGAGGAGAGAACATCTTTGCCAGATCCGGATAGCGGGCTTTGTAGAAGTCGCTGGTAATGTACGCCGGGCGCGGCTTGGCCGAGGGACCCTCTTTCCAGAAGTTGTTCCAATCGCCAAACCCGCCGCTCACGGCGACCGGGCAATCGAGAAACAGGTTGTTGTCGATGATGTTATCCCGGCCGCAGTTCATCTGTACGCCGCCGAAGCCGGTGCCGCCTTTGTAAAAGATGTTCCCATAGACCAGCATGCCGCAGATGATATCGTCGAAACGGATGCTTCCCTGGCCTTGAACCCTCTTGCCTGCGGCGCGGGCCGATTCCAAAGCCTTTGCCACCGTGGCGAAGGGTTGCGTTGCGGTCCCCTCGTTGGAGTCCTTGCCCGTCGGCGACACATGCAGCACGCGACCGGGTTGCGGCGCGGATGGCACCCGCACGCGGCTCTCCTCGGGATTGCGTGGCGGCAACCCTTTGGCGGCGAGTTCCGCTTCACGCCGGCACTCCGCCGCCTCAGTCCTGTGAACCTGAGGATATTCCTTGCTGGCGGCAATGGTTTCAAAGGCTTTCGCTGCTTCCTCTGTTTTCCCCTCCACGAGATAGCTGCGGGCATCTGCATAGGGATCTCCGGAATCTCGGTGCGGAACTTTCGCCAGGCGGCCTGATCCTCGGCGGCGCCGGCCTTCATCGCCAGCAACCCGTCGAGGCAGAAGCGTAGGCCGGCTACATCGGGCGCGGGATTCACGGCCACCCACCAGGTTTCGATCACCTGGGCTGGATCGAGGCGCAGTTTGCCATTGGCGTCGCGCTGGTAGTGTTTATCGAAAAACAGCAGGATCTCACGAAGACACAGAGAACACGAAGACACAGAGAACACGAAGACACAGAGAACACGGAGACACAGAGAACACGGAGAAAAGAGAATGCCTCCAGCTTCCTCCTCCGTGCTGTCCGTGGCTCCGTGAGAAAACCGAGGCGTCCGGTCCCGCAAAATCATCACGAAGCTCTTTGCGCGAAATCCAATCGCCCTTTCCATGGATGTTGACTTTCCGGCAATTTGCCGTAACTTTGCCCCATGCCAGCCACAGCCAAAACCGAACGCCTGGAGGCTCGCGTCCCGGTCTTCCTGAAGCGGATGATCCAACGCGCCGCCGACCTGCAGGGGCGTTCCATTACGGATTTCGTCATTGCGGTTCTCGATAAATCAGCCCGCGAAACCGTGCGCGAGCATGAGGTGATGAGGCTCAACGCCGAGGATAGCATGATTTTTGCGAAAGCTTTGATTGAGCCGCCGGAACCGAACGCGGCTTTGAGGCGCGCTTTCGCCGCTCACTCCAAAAGAGTCACCATGAAGTGAACGACCTCTTCTCGGAGCTGCTCGCAACGCACCACGACCGGGCATCGTTCCAGTGCGGGGTGCCGGAACTCGATTCCTATCTCCAGACGCAGGCCAGTCAGGACGTTCGCCGAAAGGTTGCCGCCGTTTACGTCTTGGTGGATCGCTCTGCTCCGGCTGCGATCGTCGGCTATTACACGCTGTCCTCGTTCGCTGTGGAAACCTCCGGTATGCCGGAGGAAATCCAAAAGAAACTCCCGAGGTATCCGCTCACCCCCGCGACGCTGGTCGGACGCCTCGCAAGGGATTTGCGCTTTCCCGGCATCGGCGGCCATCTCTTGGTGGATGCATTGAGGCGGGTGCTCCTGCACGCCGGACAGGTCGCCTCCGCGGCGGTGGTGGTGGATGTGAAAAACGAGGCCGCCCGGAAGTTCTATCTCAAGTATGGCTTCTTGGCATTCCGCCAGAACTCAGAGCGTTTGTTCCTGCCGATGAAGGCAATTCAAACCCTCGAATGCCTCCAGTTTCCTCCTCCGTGATCTCCGTGCCTCGCTGAGAAAACTGAAACGCCCGCCGCAAGAACCAGAGAATTTCTCTCACAGAGCCACAAAGACACGGAGAAAAAGAGAATTCCTACAGTTTTTCTTCCTCCGTGATCTCCGTGCCTCCGTGAGAAAACCCCTCAAAGGGTCACGCTGACACCGGGGTCGGGTTCGAGGTGCCCGTTAATGGTCCGCGTGATTCCATCCCTCAGCAACGCTTCGCCGAAATTGAGGAGGTATCCGAGCTTCATCCCGGTGAGGCGGAGGTAGGTCAGAAGTTGCTTCTTGTGAGCCATGCTAACCTTTTCAACCGATTTGAGTTCCACAATGACCTTGCCCTCAACGATAAGATCGGCGCGAAATCCCTCGTCGAATCGATCGCCGTTATACTCGATGGAGACGGCGACCTGCCGTTCGACCCGGAGTCCCCGCTTTGCGAGTTCTCGGGCGAGAGTCACCTCATAGACCGACTCCAGAAGTCCGGGGCCAAGCGCCCGGTGCAAGCCAATCGCACAGTCCACGATGACCGTCCCAATTTCGTTCTCGTGCATGGGAATATTATCGACCGTTGGACTGCGTTCCGTCAATCCCTGTCGGGCGAGCGCGTAAGAATTTCTCTCACGGAGACACAAAGACACGGAGAAAAAGAGAATTCCTACAGTTTTTCGTCCTCTGTGATCTCCGTGCCTCCGTGAGAAAACCGAGGCGCCCACCGCAAAAACCAAAGAATTTCTCTCACGGAGACACAAAGACACGGAGAAAAAGAGAATTCCTACAGTTTTTCGTCCTCCGTGATCTCCGTGCCTCCGTGAGAAAACCGAGGCGCCCTCCGTGAGAAAACCGAGGCGCCCGCCGCAAGAACCAGAGCATTTCTCTTACGGAGACACAAAGACACGGAGAAAAAGAGAATTCCTACAGTTTTTCTTCCTCTGTGATCTCCGTGCCTCCGTGAGAAAACCGAGGCGCCCGCCGCAAAAACCAAAGAATTTCTCTCACAGACGCAAAGACACGGAGAAAAAGAGAATTCCTACAGTTTTTCTTCCTCCGTGATCTCCGTGCCTCCGTGAGAACGCTCAGGAGATCACCTGGGAAAAAATCCATTTGGGGGCAAAGCTCATGCAGGTGGCCCAAGACGAATTACGCCCCCCCGTTGACCTATCACCGCCAGCTATGGCTCTGCTGCTGCGGCTAAAAGGGGACCGGGTGAATCCGACGGGGCCTGTGCTCGCCCTCAACGGCTACGTGCAAAAGAAGGCGCGGGGGTTGCTAAAACGGTGCGTGAAGGCGCTGGAGCAGGAGTACCCCGACTTGAGGGACATGACGGATCTGAAATCGCTGCGGCACTACTATGCTTCCGTGTGCGTCATGGCGGGCATTGATTACAAGACTATTGCGCTCTGGCTTGGTCACAACGCGTCATCGAGGCCGGATGCAAGACGGTGGTTGGCTCCCGATGCAAACAATCGGGCATGGTTTGGTCAACTCCAGGCGCGGAGAAGATCCTGGTCTTCCGCTGCATCCACCACATTCTGAGTCCCCGGCGCCGGGAAAACGCGTTGCATCCATTGGTGGTGGCGGCTAATCTCGGCTTTTATGAAAACAGCCTCCGAAAGACCGGAGCGTGACGGGTTGGTTTATCCGCCATGAATACGTCCCTCGACTTAACACTCCCTCACCTTTCGTGCGCCGCCCGTTATCTGATTGGCGTTTCCGGCGGCCGAGACTCGGTTGCGCTGCTTCACGCGTTGCTCGATGCCGGGTTTCGCCGACTCACGGTGTGCCACCTCGACCACGCTCTTCGCGGACGGGTCTCGACGGCTGACGTACGGTTCGTCAGCAAACTTGCCGAGGCGCTGGGGCTGCCGTTCGAGTCTGAGAGAATCGACGTGCGCGTACTGGCGGCGGATAGCGGGCAATCGGTCGAAACGGCTGCGCGGACGGCACGGTTTGCGTTCTTCGCCCGAGTGGCGCGGCGGCTTCGTTGCCGGACGGTATTTCTGGCTCACCACGCTGGGGACCAGGCTGAGACGCTGCTCTTCAACCTGTTCCGCGGCGCGGGCCTGGCCGGTCTGGGCGCGATGAATCCGGACTGCACCCAACTTGCGGACCCGCGCTGGTATCCGTCCGAACCGGTCACGGCCCGCCCGGTGTCGTTGCGGCTGGTGCGCCCTTTGCTGGGTGTTTCGCGCGAGGAGATCGACGCGTTCATCGCCGGCCGCCGGTTGCGTTTTCGCGAGGACGCCAGCAATGCGTCCACCGCGCATACCCGGAACCGCATCCGGCACGAACTGCTGCCGCTGGTCCGGGAGATCTTTGGCCGGGACACAGTGCCCGCGCTGTGCCGGACGGCTGACATCGTTCGCGCCGAAGACGAATGGCTCGCGGAGCTGGTGGGCGCCGTGCAGCCGGGGCCGATTTCCGCCCCTGACCTGCGTGCGCAACCGCCGGCATTGCAGCGCCGCCGCATTCTGGGCTGGCTGCGGGCAAACGCTATTCCGAACGCCGGCTTCGACGAGGTGCAAGCGGTGCTCTCACTGCTGGCAGGCGACCGGGCGAAAATCAATTTGCCGGGGAACTGGCACGCGCGGCGCCGGGAGAAACGCCTTTTTCTGGAGCGTTCCAATGCACATCGCACGAAGCAGCCGCGGCAAACGCCTCATCGGCCAGCGACTCTGCACCGGTCCTCCGCAGCAGTTCCCCCAGCATCGCCCACGCTTCCGCACGGAACGGCTGCTCGGTGAGGACGCTCCGCAACTCGCGCATCCCCTCCCCTGCATCGCCGCGCTCGATGAGATGGCCGATGTAGCGTTTGCGCCACGGCCAGAAATGCGGGTTGACCTCAGCCGCTTGCTTCAGGAGGTCCACGCGGTCGCGTCCCGTTTCCTGGTATTCCAGCACGGCCCGGTCCACCAGGGCCTCGGCGCGCACGAGAGGGATGCGCTCGCAGCGGTCGAGCCATTGTCGCGCTTCAGCCCAGGAGTGCTGCCGGATCAACGCCCCGGCCAGCCCGAGCATTGCAAACCGCTGGTCGGGTTTGCGTTTCAGCGCTTCGCGGAAATCGGCAATGGCCCCGGGAACGTCTCCGCGGGTCAGTCTCAGCGTGGCGCGGTTGGTTAACATGCGGTCGCTGTCACCGCCGGAAGCGATCGTGGATTGCAGAAAGCTTTCCTGGGCGCGCCAGTCTCCGCAGCGGATGGCTGTGCGAATACCGAGGGCGAGGACCACGGCTGCGAGGAGCGCCCCGCCGAAGACGGCCCCCGCGTGCGAGCCAACGCCAACCGAGTTCGACTCGCCGCCGTGCGACGCCGCCGTCTTGGGTTTAACCTCGACCAACGATGCCCCTACAGCCAGGAATAGAAATGCGCTGGGCACGTAGATCCAGTGCTCGGCGACGGTCGCGTTCAATGAAAATAAATTGCTCATCGGCAAATACGCCACCGCGACCGCCAGCAGGCACTGCCGCCTGGTTTTCGCACCCGCTCCCGGTCGGCGATACCAAATTACCGCACCGGCGACCAGCAGCGCACCCGCAAGCGTTTGCCATTCCCGAACCCGCGCGGCGGCGAGCGTCGCCTCCATTTCGCCCCCGGTGCGGGTAGCCACGTCACGTTCCATTCTCAGGGTGACCGGAGCGACGAGAATCTGTGCGTATTCCGCCACCGCCCTCAACGCCAGAATCGGACGCACTGCTGCCGGAACCGGTTCGGGTTGCGGAGGCGGGATTCGCTCCGCGCTAAAACGCAGTCCGAGGTAGACCGCCAGCAGCACCAGCGCCGGGACGGCGGTTCTCGCAAAACGAACGATGCGCGCAGGAGCGAACCTTGCGCTGTCCGTCCGGGACAGACCCCACGCAAACCCCAACCCGACCAGCAACGCAAACACCCCGCTCTCTTTCGCGAAGACCGCCGCTCCCAAGAAAATCCCCGCGGCAATCAGCCGTTTCCTCAATAACAATGCCAATCCGGCAAAGCCCAGCAGCGCCGCCAGCGGGTCGGCCAGGCCCGACACGTAAATCACCGCCGAAGAATGCACCGGATGTACCGACCAGATGAGCGCTGCCGCGAGCGCAGCGATCGTCGCACGAGCGTCGCGCCGGTTCGCATCCACCGGGGCCGTTCCAGCCGTTCGTCTGTATCCAAACAGCCGCCGTCCGAACTCAAACAGTGCCAGCGCCACCCCGGCGTGGATCAAGATGCACGTCAAATGAAAAATCCACGGCGCCAGCCCCGCCAGCGCGTAGTCCAGCGTGAAAACCGCCCGCTGCAAAGGACGGTAGAAATCGGATGCCGTCGCGTCGATGAACAGAAAGTGGCGAAATCCTTCAACCAGCAGCCATGGACTTCGAATCAGAGGATCGCGCAGCACCAGCGCCGTGTCATCCCAGACAAAGCCGTTGCGCAGCGCCGGTCCGTACGCCAGCAATACGGCCGCCATGATAAGGACATGCGGAAGAATAACACGACGAAGCTGGGAGGTGGAACACAGCACCCTGTTCATCTAGACCAAATCGCCCTGATAGTCCACGCCATCTGTGACCGTTTGCGCCCAAGGCATCTTTTTGAAGGCACCATGGGGTCGCTCGTCCGAACGAACCCACCGGCTCACCTTGCTGTCGAAAGGACCTTTTTCGAGTTCCGATCGGGCGATGGTCGAGGCCAACGAACCGATCGAGGGCGCCGACACCCGGGCGCCCCGTTTTTCATGGAAACTCCAGACCTCCTGGAGATCGTTGATTTCGGCAAACCTTTTCCCTCTGCCTATAAGGCGGGATTGGATTTTGAAGCAGTGATGTAATATCGTTATGTCATCGTGCGCTGCTCGACATCGCGCGCGCGCTCGCCTACAGATGGAATCACCATCACCACATGCTCAAATGTCTCCCTCCGAAATCCAATCGAACGCAGACTGAGGCCGCAACGTCGATAAGCCTGTATTGCGACACGATTCGGGAAGCTGGCTGCCTGACGCCTCTCCCAAAACTGAAATCTCAACATTAACTGCGATATGAACCGACGTAATTTCCTTAAAACCACGCTGGCCGCAACCGCGGCAGGGGCGTTGCCTGCGAGCACCCGGGCGGTTGAACCGGTGAAAGCTCCCGCAGCGCCCAAGAACACCCTGCCAACCGGGAAAATCGGCAACCTCGATATCAGCCGCATGATTTTGGGCGGCAATCTGCTTACGCATTTTACGCATAGCCGGGAACTGAAATATGTGTACCACCTGACTGCGAAGTACAACACGGACGAGAAGATCCTGGAAACCTTGGCGCTCGCCGAGCAGCACGGGATTAACACGCTTTCGATGCACAATCCGCCACATCCGATGAGCCTGTTAAAGAAGTACAAGCAGAAGGGCGGCAAGATTCAGTGGATTATCTGCCCCACCGCCACGGTCGGGACCGAGGCGTATGAGGCACAGGTAAAGGAACTCGTGGATGATGGATGCGACGCCATCTATCTTTGGGGCGTGCATGCCGATCCCCTGGCGGCAAAAGGCCAGATCGACCTGATTGCGAAAGCCGTGCAGGTGGCCAAGGATCTGGGCGTTCCCTCGGGAGTGGGTTGCCATGACTTGAACGTGGTCATTGAGTGCGAGAAGAACAAGGTGCCCTGCGACTTCTATATCAAAACTTTTCACCATCACGACTATCCAAGCGCGCCGAGACCAGACCAGTTGAAGGGGGCATGTTCCGAGCTTCCCGGCTACTGGTGCCGTGATCCGCTGAAGACGATCGAGGTCATGAAGGACGTCCACAAACCATGGATCGCGTTCAAAATCATGGCGGCAGGCGCGATTCCCCCGGAGGATGCCTTCCGCTGTGCTTTCAGCAATGGGGCTGATCACGCATTAGTCGGGATGTTCGATTTCGAGATCGAGGCGAACGTCGCCTTGATGAACTCCATCCTGCCCACCATCGCTCGCTCCCGTCCCTGGAGAAGTTAAGGAGGTTTATTCATGAAACGACTCGTTCTATCCATTCTTCTTGCTTCCGTCATGGTATCCCGGGGTGCGGAATTGTTCCCGTTCTGTATCGACTGGCATGACGCGAAGAAGCGCGACTTTCAACAGCAAGCTGTGATGCTCAAGGAACTCGGGTACGATGGGGTCGGCCATATCTGGCTCGACAAGGTTCGCGAGCGGTTGGCGTCGCTCGATGCGGTGGGCTTGAAACTGTTCCAGATCTCGATGCAGGTGAATCTGGCGCCGGGCAAGCCTCCGTATGACGTGGCAAAGTTCAAGGACGTGCTGGAGCAGGTGAAGGGCCGGAATGTTCAGTTTTGTCTGCTCGTCAACGGAGGGAAGCCTTCCGACGAGGCTCTCGATTCCCTGGCCGTGGAAGTCGTTCGTGAGATGTCGGATCTAGTCAGGGAGTCGGGCTCACAATTAGTCCTTTATCCCCACACCGGCTGCTGGCTGGAGCGGATCGAGGATGCCGTAAGGGTGGCCAACAAGGTGGACCGCCCCAATGTGGGGGTGATGTTTAATCTTTGCCATTGGCTGCGGGTGAGCAAAAGCCGGGACTATGTGCCATTGATCCAACAGTCGATGCCGCGTTTGCGGGCGGTTTCCGTGAATGGCGCTGACGAATACGACCCCAAGCCGGGTTTCGCCCGATATATCCAACCGCTGGATGCGGGGACCTTTGATGTGGCGACATTTTTGGGGAAATTGAGCGAGCTAGGGTACCATGGGGCCATCGGTCTGCATTGCTATGGAATCGGCGGTGATACCCGTGAACATCTGGCTCGATCGATGTCGGCATGGCGAAAGATATGCGGTAAGGCAACACCGCCCCCTGCGACCAAAGAATAAAGCAGCTCTCCAAGAGAAACAACCCGGAGGCGCGACGCTGTGAATTGGACCTTTTCCTTCTCTGCTCACGACCGTGGCTTTTTTCTTGTTCCATAAGGAGGGGCGCCTGTGATTTCCTAAGATGAGTGTGAAACATCCTTTACAAAGTCCTTTTTCTTTGGCAGCGTAATGCCAATGACCGAACCGAACTGTGTCTGCCATGTCCAATCGATCCGGGAGCGAATCGGGTTTTCCCAAGCGGAACTCGCGCGACGGGCGGGATTGAGTCGACAGGTGGTCAATATGGTCGAACGGGGGCGCATCGTTCCATCTGTCATGACCGCGCTGGCGCTTGCAGAGGCTCTGGAATGTGCGGTGGCCGATCTTTTTCAGCGGCCCAAGACGGACAAGCCTTTGGAAGTCACCTTGTCGGCGACAGTGCATTCCCAGCGGGGGCCGGTGCGCCTGGCGGTGGTGGGGGATCGCTGGGTCGCCATCCCTGTTGCCGCGTCGGAAACCGCCGGTTTTGGAGAAGCGGATGGACAGCTTGTTTCCCGGCTGGGCAACGCTGGTTTCGTCAAGGCTTTGGTGCCGGAGGCGCAGTTGCGACACAATCTTCTGGTGGCGGGATGCGACCCGGCGCTGGGCATCGTGCGAGACCTCTGGAAGCGCAGCAATCTGGAGGGCAACGTGCGCTGGCAGAACCTTTCGAGCACCGCCGCGGTGAAAGCGCTCGCGCAGGGCGAGGCGCACATTGCCGGCGTGCATTTTCCCGATGAAGCTTCGGAGCGGCGCGCACTTGCCACGCTGGGAATGGAGGTGGCCGTGGTGCGTTTTGCCCGCTGGGAACAAGGCTGGATGCTGCGGCGCGGCAACCCGTTGGGCTTTCGGTCGGTGGAAGATCTCGCCTCCAACCGCGTGCGTTTTCTTAACCGGGTGGACGGCTCGGGCAGCCGCTTGCTGCTCGATAACCTGTTGGCGGGAGCGGGAGTGGCGCCCGCTCTCGTTCCGTTGTATTCCAGCGTCGCTGCCAGCCATTTCGATTGCGCCGCCGCGATTCGCGAAGGCAGGGCCGATGTCGCGATGGGTTTGCGGGCCGTCGCGGAATCGTGCGACCTCGATTTCCTCCCCGTGCAGGAGGTCGCGTTCAATCTCATCATCCCAAAAGCTGTAATTGAATCCGCGCCGGTAATCAAACTGCTGGACCTCCTTCAACAGCGGGGATTCCGCAATCAACTCGATGGTCTCCCCGGTTACGCCACCGCCGAAACCGGAAAACTGCTCTCAACCCAACCCATTTAGTCACTATGAAATTCTCGTTCCAAAAGGTCCTCGGCGTCGCCGTGGCCCTGCTGCTGAGCCCGAGTCTTCGCGCGGCTGAGATTCACGTATTTGCAGCCGCAAGCCTCACCGACGCGCTCAAAGAAATCGCCGTCGATTACGAAAAGAAAACGGGCGACAAACTCCTTTTCAATTGGGCTTCGTCCAGCCTTCTGGCTCGGCAGATCGAGGAGGGCGCTCCGGCGGACCTGTTCTTCTCCGCCGATGAAGCGAAAATGGATTCGCTCGATAAGAAGGGGTTGCTCGTCGAGGGCACCCGCAAGAGCCTGCTTTCCAACTCCCTGGTCATCGTAGTGCCGGCGGACAGCGCGCTGGTTCTGAAATCGGCCAAAGCGCTGACCGGTCCGGAAATCAAGCGGATCGCACTCGGCGAACCCAAGGCCGTGCCGGTGGGTGTGTATGCCAAGGCGTATCTGGAAAAACTGGGAGTATGGAAGCAGGTTAGTGCGAAGATTGTGCCGACGGAAAATGTGCGAGCCTCACTGGCAGCGGTCGAGTCCGGCAATGTCGAGGCCGGGATTGTTTACAAGACCGACGCTCTGATTTCCAAAAAGGTAAAGGTGGCGTTTGAGGTGCCTGTGGCGGAAGGTCCAGCGATTTCCTATCCGGCGGCGCTGGTAAAAGAGTCCAAGGTTCAGGCGGAGAGCAAAGCGTTTTTAGAATTTTTGGAATCCAAACCCGCTGCGACCGTTTTCGAAAAATTCGGCTTTATCGTAAAACCATAGGGAGGGCGCACCGTTGTGATGAACCAGGAGGATTGGCAAGTGATGCGCTTCACGCTGGGCGTGGCCACTCTAAGCACGGCGATGATCCTTCCCGGTGGCACGTTGCTGGCGTGGCTTTTGGCGCGGGGCCAGTGGCGCGGCAAAACGGCGGTGGAGACGCTCGTAGCGTTACCGCTGGTGATGCCACCGGTGGCGACGGGCTTGATCCTCCTTAAACTCTTTGGTCGCCGGGGTATTTTGGGTTCGTGGCTGGAAAGGGCTTTCGGCGTCGAAATTGTATTCACGTGGCGGGCGGTGGTACTCGCCATGGGTGTGATGGCGTTTCCGTTACTGGTGCGCGCTGCGCGTATGGCATTTGAAGACGTCAACCCCCGACTGGAGCAGATTGCCCGCACGCTGGGAGCGGGGGAACTGCGCGTCTTTTTCACGGTCACACTGCCCCTGGCGGCCCGCGGCATCGTGGCTGGAACCCTCCTCGCCTTTGCCCGCGCGTTGGGGGAATTTGGGGCGACAATCCTTGTTGCAGGGAACATCCCCGGCAAGACGTCCACGCTTTCGCTTTCGATTTACAGCCTGGTCCAACTCGGCCAGGACACCGCAGCTTTCCGGCTCCTGGCCGTCTCAGTGGCTGTGTCCTTCGTGGCTGTCTGGATGAGTGAACAAGCTCTACGGAGGCGCACGGCGTGAAATTGCATTTGCGAGATATTCATTTGCCACTGGCCAATTTTCCGCTGGTGCTCAATACCGAAGTGGAAGGAGAAGTCATCGCGCTGTTTGGCCCCAGTGGATCGGGGAAAACGTCTCTGCTCGACCTGATCGCCGGCCTTCGCAAAGCACCATCGGCATTTATTCGATTCAACTCCACGGTTTGGACCGACACCTCGAACGGTCACGTACTGCCTGCCAGTCGGCGCGGCATCGGCTATGTGCCGCAGGACGGAGCGCTGTTTCCTCATCTCTCTGTTCGCGCGAACCTGTTGTACGGTTCCAAACGCCTTTCCGAGCCTGCCCTCTTTTCGCTGGAACATGTGACGGAGGTTCTGGAAATTGCGCACACCCTGAACGGCGGCGTTCGGAACCTTTCCGGCGGGGAAAAGCAGCGTGTGGCGCTCGCCCGGGCGCTCTTGTCCCAACCCCGTCTGCTTCTGCTGGACGAACCGCTGGCCTCGCTTGACCAGACATTAAGAGCGAAGAGCCTCGCATTGCTCCAACGAATCCGCGCGGAATTCCGCATTCCCATGCTCTACGTCTCGCATTCGGCCGAGGAAGTGGCCGCGTTATGCGACACCGTACTGGTTCTCGCGTGCGGACAAATGACCCGATGCGGACCTCCCCGGGAGTTGTTTGCCGAGCGCAGGATGTCCGTGCTGGAGCTACGCTGATCCGTCCCAAATTGGCTCCCTACAATTTGGTAGGATTATTGGTAATCCGCTACTTGTTCGTAGGCGGGCGGAGGGCCTGCCGGGCCGCTTCGCATCGCTTTGGCAGAAAACTCGCGATAACGACGGATTCTTCCTAACGCCCTGCCCATCAGGTTGTTACGACGTTCGTAATGGGATGTTAAAGACTCCTTTTAAAGCGTGGTTTCGGACCATTTTCACGACTTGGCACGGCACTTGCAAATGGGGGCGTTGTCACTGATTGCCAGCCCTGAAAGGTCGGTAAGAAGACAACCAACAAAGTCAACAGATCACACCAAAACACATGCGCAAAATTGCTATTTACGGAAAGGGCGGAATCGGAAAATCCACCACCACTCAAAACACAGTCGCAGGCCTCGTCGAAATGGGCAGGAAGGTCATGGTCGTCGGATGCGATCCCAAGGCTGATTCCACGCGTCTGCTGCTCGGCGGCCTGGCCCAGAAGAGCGTTCTCCAAACCCTGCGTGAGGAGGGCGAGGACGTCGAACTCGAAGACATCCGCAAGGCCGGCTTCTGCGGCTCGGTCTGCGTGGAATCGGGCGGCCCGGAACCCGGGGTCGGCTGCGCGGGCAGGGGCATCATCACCAGCATCAACCTGCTCGAACAACTCGGCGCCTATGCGGAGAGCGAGGCACTCGATTACGTGTTCTATGACGTTCTTGGCGATGTCGTGTGCGGTGGATTCGCCATGCCGATCCGCGAGGGAAAGGCCGAGGAAATCTACATCGTTTGCTCCGGCGAGATGATGGCAATGTATGCGGCCAACAACATCAGCAAGGGCATCCTGAAGTTCGCGGAGAACGGCAAGGTGCGCCTGGGCGGCCTGATCTGCAACAGCCGCAAAGTGGACAACGAGCGCGAGATGGTGGAGGCGTTCGCCAAGCAACTCGGCACCCAAATGATCCACTTCGTGCCGCGCGACAACATGGTCCAACGCGCCGAAATCAACCGCAAGACGGTCATCGAGCACGACCCCAAATGCGGGCAAGCGGACGAATACCGGACGCTGGCGAAAACGATCGAAGCCAACGACATGCTGGTCATTCCGAAACCTCTGAGCACTGAGGAATTGGAAAAGTGCCTGATGGATTACGGCCTCCTGAATTAACGCCGGACGCAGGGCGCGATGTAAACGCGCCGAACAAATCTACGAAACTCCAAACGAGGAAAATTCTAACACGTATGTCCACAGAAAACACATCCGCACCCGAGATGGCCTGCGACGACGAGACAGAGGCGAAGGCGACCATAGCAGAAATGCTGAAAGCCTACCCGACGAAGACGGCCCGCAAGCGCGCCAAACAGCTCCTGGCCAACGACCCCGAGGCGCCCGCGGAAATCGGGGCCAACACCCGCACCATTCCGGGCATCCTGACGCAGCGGGGCTGCACCTACGCCGGCTGCCGCGGCGTGGTGATCGGGCCGATTTATGACATCCTCCATATCACCCACGGCCCCATCGGCTGCGGCTTTTATGCGTGGGCCACCCGGCGCAATCTGGTTCGCCCGCCCGCGGGGGAAACTAACTATCTCCAATACGCGATGTCCACGGACATGCTGGAAGAACAGATCATCTTCGGCGGGGAAAAGAAGCTGCGCCAAGCGGTTCAGGAAGCGTTTGACATCTTCCACCCGAAGGCGATCTCGATTTATTCGACGTGCCCGGTGGGGCTGATCGGCGACGATGTCCACTCCGTCGCCCGGGAGATGAAGGAGAAGCTGGGCATCAACGTGTTCGCGTTCAGTTGCGAAGGCTACAAGGGCGTCAGCCAGTCCGCCGGTCACCACATCGCCAACAACGGCGTGTTCAAGCACATGGTGGGCCTCAACGACACTGCGGACGTGGCCGAGTTCAATATCAATCTCCTGGGAGAATACAACATCGGCGGCGATGCCTGGGAAATCGACGCGCTGCTTCGCAAGTGCGGCATTCACGTCACCGCCACGCTCAGTGGCGATGTCAGCTACGACCAGGTCTGCAAGGTGCATACCGTCCATCTCAACACGGTCATGTGCCACCGCTCCATCAACTACATGGCGGAGATGATGGAAAAGAAATACGGCATCCCGTGGATCAAGGTGAACTTCGTCGGAGCCGAGGCGACCGCGAAGTCGCTCCGCAAGATCGCGGCGTTCTTCGAAAGCAAGAAGCTCACGGACCGCGTGGAAGAAGTCATCGCCCAGGAGGCGGCCACGCTCAAGCCGATCAAGGACGCCGTGACCGCGCGTTGCAAAGGCAAGAAGGCGGCGCTCTTCGTGGGCGGCTCGCGCGCTCACTCCTATCAATGCCTGTTCGCTGACATTGGCATGGAGGTCATCGCAGCCGGCTACGAATTCGCCCACCGCGACGATTACGAAGGACGGGCAGTGCTGCCGACCATCAAAGTCGACGCCGACAGCCGCAACATCGAGGAACTCACGGTCGAACCCGATCCGCTCCGCTTCAGTCCGCGCAAGACCCCTGAACAAATGGAGGCGCTGAAAGCAGGCGGTCTCTCGTTCAAGGAATACACCGGAATGATGTCCGACATGAAGAAGAACACCCTGGTCATCGACGACATCAGCCACCACGAAATCGAAAAGCTGATAGAACTGCGCAAGCCCGACATCATCTGCTCGGGCATCAAGGACAAGTTCATCATCGAGAAGATGGGCATCCCTTGCAAACAGCTCCACAGCTACGACTACGGCGGCCCTTACACGGGCTTTACCGGAGCGGCGAATTTCTACCAGGAGATGGATCGCATGCTGCACACCAAGATTTGGAAATACGTCGTGCCGGCCTGGATGAACGACGCGCCGGTCGCGCCAACTCACACCATTTCGGCCAAAGCAGCACCCGCCGTTGCCCGTCCCGTTAGGGATGACGACCTTCCCGAATAACCAAGCAGCGTCAGCCAGAAAATATCTATTATGTTAAACGGAACAACCGCAGAAATCAAAGAGCGCAGCGCGCTCAAGATCAATCCGGCAAAAACCTGTCAGCCGATCGGCGCAATGTATGCGTCCCTCGGAATCCACGGATGCATGCCGCACAGCCACGGCTCGCAAGGGTGCTGCTCCTATCACCGCAGCCACCTTACGCGCCACTTCAAGGATCCGGTGATCGCCACCACCAGTTCCTTTACCGAAGGCTCTTCGGTATTCGGGGGAATGGCCAACCTGATCCAGGCGTTGGAGAACATCTTCACCATTTACAAGCCGGAGATCGTGGCGGTTCACACCACCTGCCTTTCCGAAGTCATCGGGGACGATATTCCGACAATGATCAAGAAGGCCGTCGAGGAAGGCAAAGTCCCCAAGGACAAGGTAAGGGTCATCCACGCCAACACCCCGAGTTTCGTGGGCTCCCATGTCACCGGATTCTCGAACATGGTCACCGCGATGATTAAATACCTCTCGGTAAAGACCGGCGAAACCAGGGATCAGATCAACGTGATTCCGGGCTATATTGATGCCTCGGACATGCGCGAACTCAAGCGGCTCGCCGCCGCGCTCGGCGTCAAGATCGTGATGTTCCCGGACACCTCCGACGTGCTCGATTCGCCTCAGACGGGCGTGTACGAGATGTATCCGAAGGGCGGGGCGACCGTGGAACAGATTGCCAGCGCGGGCGACAGCGTGGCGACCGTCGCCCTGGGCCACTTCGGCTCCCACCCGTCGGCGATTGCGCTCGATGAGAAGTGCAACGTGCCCAGCGTCCTGCTGGAGTTGCCCATCGGAATCACCAACACCGACAAATACATCGACGCTCTGCGCAGTTGCGCCAACGCCGAAGTGCCCGCCTCGATCGTGCAGGAACGCGGACGGCTGCTCGATGTCGTTGGCGATATGAGCCAGTACTTCTTCGGAAAACGCGTGGCGGTCTTCGGCGATCCCGACCAGGTCATCGCGCTGACCCAGTTTTTGGTGGAGCTGGACATGCAACCCGTCTACGTCATCACCGGTTCGCAAGGCAACCACTTCGAATCGCGCGTGCATGAGATCCTCAAGGATCACACGCCCAACGCGAAGATCAAGCAAGCCAGCGATCTCTTCGAGCTTCACCAATGGATCAAGCAAGAGGGCGTCGATCTGCTCATCGGCAACACGTATGGCAAATACATCGCCCGCGCCGAGAACATCCCGTTCGTGCGGTTCGGCTTCCCGATCCTGGACCGGATCAGCCATCGAGTGTTCCCGAGCGTCGGCTACCAAGGCGCCCTGCGGCTCATCGACAAGATGATCGACGCCATGTTCGACAAGAAGGACCGCGAGTGTTCGGAGGAATACTTCGAACTCGTGCAATAAGCGAAAGTTTGGAGAGGTTGGTTTGAGGTTAAACCAAGGGAGAGCCCGCCGACTCGATAGAGTCGGCGGGTTATTTCTTTTTCGCGTCTTCCGGGTAGAGCCGCCGGTTTCCCGACGGCTCCCCCACAGACCCGTACGAGCCCAATTAAGGCATACGGTTCTTCAGAGGACGGGTTTGCTCTTCAAACGGAATGAACGATCCTTGGCTTCGGC
>Ga0316220_1000531_pt1 | contig 54205 bp, 52 predicted proteins | sample TBH18005metaG_FD_203632 | JGI IMG/M metagenome (GOLD analysis project Ga0316220, IMG submission 203632) | Freshwater microbial communities from Trout Bog Lake, Wisconsin, USA - TBH18005 | ecosystem: Environmental > Aquatic > Freshwater > Lake > Hypolimnion/Profundal zone | place: USA: Wisconsin... | reverse complement strand
CGATTCAAAATTGGGGTGAAGCTATGGCTCATTTTTTGATAAAATTTGAAGATAGAATTCATAACAATATTTAGGGGCTTATGTATGAATTTACACAATTGGATGGAAAGTCCCCGTTTCTGTTGGACACCCATAGTTCTCTTTCTACATTCAATTTATCACTGGGAGGTTATATAAGTCTCCCAGTGATAAATTTATTAACTACGCAAGTTCATAATCACCGTTTTCTCCAGCAACTTGAGTATAAAACTCTTCTGCCGTTATACCATCACGTTGGTACCCAATTATAGCTTGCCAATCAACACCTTCTGGATCCCAATTAGTTGCTACTTGTGCTGCTGTTTCTCCTTCATCATTCTTGATTGTTCTACTTGCTCCTAATTTTAATAAATATGTAGAATTATAACCAGTTTCACTTTCAGCAGCACAGTGTAATGCTGTATCACCATTATCATTTTGTGCATTTATATCAATTTCTTGTCCCCTATGTTCAACTAAGGTATGCATAGCCTTAATATTATGCTTTGCTGCTATATGAAATGGCGTTGCGCCAGACTTATTACTAGTAAATTTTGCTCCTGCGGCACAAAGTAATTCTATTAACTCCTCACTGTTATCATTTGGCTCTGCCGCTACATGTAATGGAGTATCTCCTAGATAATCAGCACTATCTATATTTGCATCATTTTTTATAAGTAACCTTACATTATTTATCATTCCACGGTCAACTGCCATATAAAGTGCTGTTCTTCCCTTAGCATCAGTGTGGTCAATATCTACTCCAACTTTATTAATTAAATGAGTAATTATCTGCCCAGTATTTTCTTCCATACACGCCCACGAAAGTAAAGAACAGCCTTGATCATGCTTACCATATAAATATTCGCTTATTACTTTATGATCTTCTCCTCTTATACTATTAAAAGTTTTTATAAATTCCTTAGTATTACCTTCAGTAACCAATTTCTTTAACTTATTATATATGCTTGAGTTGTATGCCATATGTTAATTCTCCTAAAAATTGTTATACCTGCTTAAAAAGCATAATAAGCATTAAGTATAAGCATGTAACAAGAGAGAGAATTAATATATCTGCTAAAGTTGCTTAATAAAACTGCCTAGGTAATAAATACTTAGGTACCAAAAATCTGAGTTTTTGCACTTTCTACAAATTACTCCAATATCAAAATTCTTGTTATCTAGGAGCTACTGAAGATGCTTGGACTTCTGAGATTGGCCCAAAAGTTTTAGCTTATGAATTATATTGCAATTATGACGATTAGTTTTTACAAGTTATTTTAAAAAAATTTATTCGGTACGAAAGGGAGAGCACATCGTCAAGAATATATTGTTCGTTTTTTGTTAATGCCTTTCTTAGGTTATATTACAAATACCGTAATGAACGCCTATCAATCAACAGACGAACTTTTAATAGGTTTATCAATATTGGTTTTATGCCTGTTTTTATTCTATCTATAATTCAAGTCTTTTTCGTAACCCACCACCGACTGCATGATCTAAATATTAGTGGCTGGTGGCAATTAATAACATTCGTACCTTGTGGTCAGCTGCTCATGATAGGAGTTATTTTCTTTAAAGGCACCCCTAGCCCCAATAAATACGGAGAGCCTCCTATAGATTAATTGTTAACTGAGTTTTCAAATAATATTATTGCGGAATAATGTTGTTACTATACTTATTACAATTAACGCTACAACTTTTTCAATTAAAAATCTGGATAAGCTTTAGCAAAAGTCTGCATATACACAAGGTTTCGTGCTTTATTCTGGCAAGTTTTGGATTGATTGCTATTTTGGGAAGTTTGACACATTAGAGTGCTTTACTAGAGTTTCATTTTTTACTTGATAAGACTATATGCTTTTTGTGCTTGCTTTGTAAAAACATCTTCGTGCTCAAACAATTCCATATCTATTTTATTGAATTTATTCCGAGAATTAAGCAAATAAACCGCAACATGTTCTATCTTTCCAAACATAACCTGATTTTTATAAAGTCCTACTAGGTTCTCCCCTACTCTATACTCAACCTTACCAAGGCTTGTTGCCAAACCTAGAACTTTCTTGATCATTTTATTATAGTTAGTATCGTGCATATTCCTTATCTATATATTAATTTTACACCTATATCTTTATCTAACTTCCAATAAAGTTAGTTTTTTAAAATGAAGTAATTTTATAGTCTTTCATTGTACTTTATCTAAAAAGTATTAAATTAGAATTAATTTTATGACGCCGATAAATAAATAATAACTAAGGATTTAAAGCTATATAGAGCAAAAACATAGTAAAGCTATGATTTAATCAAGGAAACAGTGAGTTCGTACAAGAAATTTTATATTTGCATTCTATATACCATGGGTTGGTAGAAAATAAGGATTTATTACAAATTTTGGATAGGACTAGATTTTGGAAATAATCAATTACCTATTAATGTCGGATGAGGATATCGCTAAGAAGAAGCATATAGCATTAGTATGTATTGAAGCATGTGCATATGACAAAGCTATTAGCATTAAACAGGGCTAATAAATTATAACTGGTTAATTAATAAATCCTACTGCGTGTTTTGTACTTAAGAATATGGCTAATCCCCATCATTTCTATCTCCACCATCTGCTTATCTGCAAATGTGATTATTAGTTTACTAAATGTTCAAGAGGTACTATTGTTAAAGCAGCAAAACGCCTTATTACTCTAGCCAAAGAACAATAATGAATCTTATAAATCATACAGTTTTTATTACAGGTGGTTCTTCTGGTATAGGTCTTGCATTGGCCAAAAATTTCGCCGCTCTCGGTAATAAAGTTATTATCTGTGGACGTAACGCGCAAAAACTTCAAGCGGTATTGGATCAAAATGAAAGATTTGTAGGGATTGTAGCTGATATTACTGCCCCAAAGGCTATATACTACATATTGAATATTCTTGCTAAAAACAACTGGTATCCGTCAATCATAGTTAATAACGCTGGTTGCGGTGCTTCTATCGACATATTATCTGGTAACGCAGATCATTTTATAGTGCAAGCCTCAAACCAAATTCAAACTAATATCCAGGCCCCAATGAATCTAGTAGTAGCGTTCTTGCCAATACTCAAAATGCACCCTAATGCAGCAATAATCAATATTACTTCTGGCCTTGCTATTTCTCCTAAAAAATCTTCACCAATCTATTGTGCAACTAAAGCAGCGCTGCGTGCATTTACCAAAAGCTTGAGATATCAAATTGAAGATGCTAAGTTGAATATAAGGGTGATGGAAGTGCTGCCTCCTGTAGTAGATACGCCGATGACTGCAAGCAACAGCTCTCACTCTAAGATTACATCAGAGGAGGTGGCGCAAGACGTGATAAACGGATTGCTGCAAAACAAAAAAGAAGTTTATGTTGGTAAAGTTTGGTTACTAAAAATGGTCCATAGCATATCTCCGTCCTTAGCAGATATGATCATGCGTAATTGGTGAGTCATACAACAAAAACTCTAATAAACATATCAATTTCCTACTAAATAAATATACTGTTGTGATATATTTTTTCATGGAGATTATCGTTCTTTAGTTCATATTTAGTACTATAATCCCCTTCAACCCCTCTTACAACCTATAGTTCTCTTGTTCCGGTTCTGTTGCAAATTTAGAAGTAGAATAAAATAATCTGTAAATGAAGGATTTTGAACCTTAGAATTAATACTTTTAGTCATAGATATAGAACAATCTTTTAACAAATTGTACTTGTTCTAAAATAGAAAATCTTAGGTAATGAGTTTGCTTTTTAATCATCATGGCCATAGCTTCTATACCAAAGATACATTTTCTTGCTGTGTTAAATGTTTTAAAACCTAACATAGGGTTTATTCTTCTTTTTATTCTCCTATGATCTGACTCTATAACGTTATTAAGATACTTGCATTGCCTATGAAGAAGAAGGTTAGGTAGTATCTTCTGAGCCTTTAATTGAATGATAGCTTTATTATAAGATGCATACTTATCAGTAGTGATAATCTTAGGCTTAAGAGCTGAAGTAATCATAGCTTGTTTAAAGAATTTCTTTGCCACAGCAATGTCTCTAGGGGAGGAAAGCATGAAATCTATAGTAGAGCCATATTTATCTACCGCTCTATACAAGTATTTCCATTTACCTTTTACTTTAATATAAGTCTCATCAACTCGCCACGAGGTAGAATAAGGCTTAGAGTAGTAACATACGCTTAACTAATTCAGTAGAGTAAGCTTGTACCCACCTGTATAAAGTGGTGTAATCAACCTCAACTCCTCTCTCAATCATCATTTCTTCTAAATTACAATAGCTGATTGGATATCTTAAGTACCATCTTAAACATTGCAATATTACTTCAGGTAAAAAATGTCGATAATGGAAATCTCTGTGCTTCATAACAGGATACTTATATTGTTAGTTTCTAACTAAAATAATAGCCGTTCCTTAAATTTGTAACAAAACCAAAAATAGACACCATTCTCAACAAATTAACTTTTAGTTTCTATTTGCAACAGCCCTTTTCTTTTATAGCAAGAGTAATATGAAATTTATGCCCCTTTAACAGTTTTGATAAATTATATTTTGTCCTAAGATTTTCTAGCTCCCTGCTTTCTACTTGAAGCACGTAATAATCTATATTTTTAGACCGTACTAATTTTAATTCTACAGGAGAAAAAATAAAATTTTTACCTGTTTCTATAATTTTAAAATTTTTTGATTCTTCTTCATATATTACACTAATGTGTGCGCCTACACCTTCTAGGGTTCTAAAATATGGAGGCTTTTGAGCTTTATCATCAAAATTTCTAATAATAGGATACAACCAGTGAATGTAATTATCATTTATTTTGAGATATATATACCCTTTTTTTCCCTTAAGGGCTCCTGTATTTGAAAGTATTTTACTCTTTGTTAATATTGAAGAATTAAGGTTATTTGGGATATGAGGAGAACAACTAGATATTAAAAAGGCAATTAATAGTACTAATAATTGGCGCATGTTTTTTTCTGTTAATTCCTCATATTAATTATAATCTCAAACTAAACTTTCTTCTAGAGATTTTTCTGAACTTTATTAGGTTCTTCTAATATTATATATTGGAATAAAGTTAGCTTATTCAGGAACTTTTTCTATAATTAGCGATTTCTTTCCGCTGGGTATGGAAAAAAAATATTGGATAATAAATAAGTAGATAAATGTTTCTCAAAAATTCATTCCAGCAAAGAAGCAGTTTTACAAATGTAATTTAATAGATAAAGGTTCAGATATTATAAAACCTAGGATATAATCTTCTATTGAAATTTCTTTGACTTTATATATGCCAGACACAAGTCCCTTTTTATTTTCTCCTAGTTTTTTAAAAAAAAATATATGTTTTTATTTTAATAACTTTTTGTTACTCTTAAAACAAGGCTAATTGTTACTCTTAAAACAATGCTAATGTTGCCTGAAAAGTTTTTAATAAAAGACAATGATTATCAATAAGAGGTTTTAGTATGAATAATAGATTATTTATTCTCTTTCTGTTCTGCAACCGAACCCTATTTAAGCGTCTTTTTTTTCACCAAGATGCCAAATTTTTTCTGCTTTACTACCAAGCAACCAAAAGCTTATTGCGAGTATCGCAAAAAATATTGCTTTGTGCGTTGCATCCCAAAAAAATTCAAAGAACCTGGTATACAGGTTAATAAATAAAAAGGTAATACCGAATCCTTTAGTCATTCCATTATCATATTTTAAACCATGGTAAATAGCTACTGCAGATACAAGACCAAATAAAAGTGACCAATGAAATAACTCTATTTGCCTTACTTTGTACCATAAACCTATATCTCCATAATTTCCAAATATAGACATTATCCAAGTTGAAATAAATAAGTACAACAATCCAACCGCAAGAGTTGAACGAAAAAAGTAACCAAATTTTTCGTTGTTTTCAATTGTAAAAGCGAAGCTAATTAAAACAGTTCCAAAAAGAACAAACCGTATCGGATAATTCATCCCTAAATAATAGGCCCCCCATCCCGATATATAGCCCGTTTCCGCTCCCATCCAACTACCAAGAGAGATCAAAGAAAAAAGCCAAATTAAATTTGACTTTAAATAGATTCCAAGAGCTCCATAAATTACAGAAGATATAAGTATTAAAATAGAAAAATGACCACTCCCCGAATCAAACGCTCTTCCTAATTGATAAACGGCCATAGCCGTAGTTACTACACCTAAAAATAAGATGGCCTCATTACTAAAAATTCTTTCTGGTTTCTTTTTTCGTCTTTCACAACCAACCCAATAGATACCGCCAGACAAAATTGAAAGACTAATACATTTGACTAAATATGGCGCATTAAAAATAGATTCTAACAATTTCAATAAAACTCTATCAGCTAAAATAGAGCTAATAGAGATAACAATACAAACCAAAGCAATCCAAAATGAATACTTTGCTAACTTCTTCCAATCAAAAGATATAACATAAATATCATTTTCGAGAGAGACAGCCATTTTATCGTCAATCCGACCATTTGTATTCCAATATTTTATAGCGGCTCTAATTGACGTAGCTTGAGATTTATTAACCTTCATCATAGTTTATCTCCATTATACTATTTTACAGGCCTCTGCAAAATCTAGCCTTGGTAATCTTGGATATGGATTTTCGCCATCTTTATAACCTAAATTACAAATGAAGTTAATTTTAAAATCGGTTCCATATAAAAATTCTTTTTCCATAGCCTCTGCATTAAAACCAGACATTGGACCACAATCAAGACCTAAACTACGTGCAACCATCATAAAATAGGCTGCTTGTAATGTTGAATTTCTAGTAGCTGTATCTAGCGCTATTTTATCAGAAGAAGCAAAGTGCGCTTTCATAGCAGGGGACACAGGGTTAGTTTTATCCATCTTCTGATAAAACTTAGTATCATAGGCAAATAGAGCTACAATAGGAGCGGACCTGGTTTTTTCAATATTACCTTCCATTAGGCATTTTAGTAACTTTTCTTTCTGAACTTGGCTTTGAATAAAAATAATTCGCAATGGGCAGGAATTAGCCGATGTAGGACCAAATTTCATAATGTCGTATATTTCTTGGAGCAAATCAGCTCCCACTCCCTTAGTACTGTATTTGGAACAAGTTCTATCGGAAAAAATATCTTTGACTGTACGCATATTATTACTCCAACTTATGTTATAAATTTTTTAGTCTGCTTGCAATTCCATCAAATTCAAATTTCCTATGGTAACTCCCTTATCAGAAAAAATAATCTTAAAGCTAGCATTTGCAATATCGTCTTTATTTAATTCGGTGGCAGTTGCCTTGCTTATAACTTTCTTAAAAAAAGATTTTGAAAAAATAAAACCTTCTGGAATTAAGGCATCTACAACATCATGATATTGATGTATGGCAACATCTAGTTTGCCCTGCGGCAAGCTACTCCTGCTAAACCTAAGCACTCCCTTTACATCAAGAGATGCATTATCAAACTTCAACTGAAAATTTGATAAATCAAACTTACGCTCAAAATCTCTTTTTTCTGATTCGTTTTCAAGAACCTCATGATAACCCACATCAATTAAAAGATGAGCTTTGTTTATTTCCATATACCTAACAGCCGAAGAATAGTCTCCGGACACCTTAATTCTCAAAATATTATTATCATCTTTCTTTTCTTGAATAGAGTATAACTTTACTGCTGCAAGGTTAAATACTTCTTTATCTTCTAAAAAACCTGCTACTTGGGGAACTACAGAACTAAATGATTTTAATTGCTCTTTCCAATTACTATTATCACTTACAAAAAACAACGAATTATTAAAGCTAATATCCGAGGTGATCTCAAGGGGTGTTATAATGGTGTAGGTCTGCATAATACCGTTATGCGCTTCACTATAAACAATTTTGCGCCCTAAATTAATCGTAGCAGAAGTAAAGCTATAACCAAAACTCAATATTATTTCTTCAGCTGAAATTTCTTTCAGGCTATTTTGGTTTACAATGGTAAGCTTAGGGGAAAGAAGCTTTATCTTCCAGGCGAAAGGAAATCCAAAAATCTTTGCATCTTGGAACTGAAGTTTAATGTTATCGGAGTTATATTGACTAGCTTTATCGACAATTTTTCCCTTTATGATGTGAGCTCCTACAACCCATAATGCTACGGCAACAACAATACACAATAAAAGAATTTTTCGGATCACTTCAATATTATTATAAATTAATATTCCTAGTTGCAGATGGAAGCACAACACGCATGCCTTCAAGCTCTTTTGTCAAGATAATCTGACAACCCAGTCTCGAAGTATGAGTAAGGCCAAAAGCCAAGTCAAGCATATCTTCTTCAGCCTCTTCTGGTTGCTCCAGTTTGTTGTATATTTTCTCTTCTAAAACAACGTGACAGGTTGCACAAGCAAGAGATCCTTCACAAGCCCCTTCCAGGTCTATGTCATTTTGGTGGGCAACCTCAAGTATTGAAAGACCTACTAAAGCCTCAACCTCTTTTTCCTTACCAGCTTCTATAAAAATTATTTTTATTTTTTCCATTGCCATATTAAATATCACTTATTTCATTTATGTGACGCCCTTTCAAATGCATGTCTACACCCTTATCCAAATGTTTTTGAATAAAACCAGTAGCCAAACTATTCAATACGTCTATTTTTATCAAAATCTCTTCTTGATTATCTAAATTAACTGCCTTTTGTAAAGAATTTATTGCCTTCTCTATCTTAGTTTTTTCATTCCCTAGAAGAAGCCCTGGAGTTTCTTCTATAGCCTTTTCTAGCCCCGCAATCAAACTATGCCCCTGCTGCCTTGCTTCAACTAGCAATCTTTCCTTATGATCTTTTGTTACGTTCTCGTATGCCACTTTCAATACTTTAAATATTTCTTCTTCGTTCATACCATAACTTGGCTTCACTTCAATAGCATGAATTTTCTTAGTAATAGCTTCTCGTGCTGTAACAGACAAGATCCCATCAGCATCTATAGCAAAAATAACTTCTACTCTACCTTTGCCCGCTTTAGCAATAGGGATTCCATTTAATTCAAACCTAGCTAAAGAGCGGCAATCCTTAGCCATTTCTCGTTCGCCCTGCACAATATGGAATGTCATACCAGTCTGATTATCACTATACGTAGTGAATTCTTGTGTAATCGAAAATGGTATGGGAGTATTGCGCAATATAATCTTTTCGGCAATACCGCCATAAATTTCTAAACCCACTGATAACGAAACAACATCAATTAACAAAGATTTTGGTCTAGATGATAAATTTTCGGCTTGCAAAGCAGCACCAAGCGCTACAACTTTATCTGGGTCTATATCAGAATAAATTTCAGTTTTAAATGATTTTTTTAATAAAACTGGAATCAAAGGTATTCTTGTCGATCCACCTACCAAAATTATACCATCCAAATTAATGTTATTTGTATCATATAGAGTGTTTTTAGCAACTTTGATAGTCTTTTCAATGATAGGAAAAATCAACTCCTCAAATTCATTGCGAGAAAGTTTTATCTTATTATTTTTATAAACAATATCAATGCAATCCTCAGTGGACAGATCTTCTTTAGATTTTTTTGCCAGAAGAATGATCTCGTCATTAATTTCTGCGCCTATCTTCTTGCTGATATAGCCAGCTAACAACATATCTATATCATCTCCTCCGAGCATATTATCCCCACCAGTTGCCACAACTTGCAAAATACCTGTTTGCATGTTTAGTATAGACACATCAAACGTGCCACCACCAAAATCATATACTAGGTACGCCCCCTCTTTCTGTCTATTGAGGCCATAGGCGTATGCTGCAGCGGTAGGTTCCGAGATTAATCTTATGACTTCTAGCCCCGCTAGCTTAGCGGCAAAAAGCACCTGCCCTCTTGCATTATCATCAAAATATGCAGGCACAGAAATAACAGCTTTTTTTAGCTTATAATCAAGACTAAGCTCTGCTTCTGACTTTAGATATTTAAAAATTTCGGAGGCTACTTCTGGTAAGCTTAAGCAATTGGGGCCAACTTTTATTTGTGGCATCTCAGCTCCCAAATCAATATTTCCGGCAAGAGCCAGTAAATTTGGCGTACTCCTTATTTCTTCAGATGATTTTGCCAAAAACCTCTTAATCGAACGAATCGATTTATTAGGTCTACAATAGTTGATAGCTATCTTCTCATCCAAAATACAGATAATCGATGGTACTAATTCTGAACCATCACTCATCTTTATTATTTTGCTATTATAATCTTTAGATATAGCAATCAGAGAATTGGTTGTACCAAAGTCTATACCAACAACTATTTCCTCAGATGTTTCAAAGGTCCCCGGCTCTTTAATCTCGATTATTTGCATGTTTAATCTTAAGCTTTATATTCCCGACTAAATTAGTAAGATACTTCAGTCTGATACTAATATCAAGCGCTTTTGTAAAATTATTTTTGTTAAAATGAGTCGTAATTTCTCTTATTAATTCTGCTTTCATAGCAAGTTTTTGCTGCTCTTTTGCAATTAGATCAGCCAACTCATGCATTGCTTCTATTTCTTCATATTCTTCTAGGATTCCTTCTAACTCAGAAATGCTAAGCTGACAATTTAACTGTTGATCACTAAATTCAAAACCATTCAATTTTAATAAATATTCGGCTCTTTTGTAATCGTCGCTTAAAACCTTATATGCTTCATTAAGAAACATTGAAATCTCTATATTCCTTATTTTTGATGCACCATCTACAACTAAGTCTGGATGATATTCCATCTGTTTCGCCAAATACCTATCCTGAAGCAATTTTTGCTCGATATCGTATCTTTGCTCTAATTCCAAGATTTGAAAATAATTATTGCCTACTACCGTCACTTCTTACCTGACAAAACTGTAATAATACCCCTTAAAGTTTGTAACTCACTTTGAGATAGATTATTGATTCTTGCAAAAATATTTCTAATCTTCAAGCTCATTTGCTCTCTTTTCTCTGGCATACGAAAAAATTTACGATCCTCAAGAACATCAAACAAATGGGCATAAAAATATTCTAGCTCTTCGCTTTTCGCCAGCTCTTCTTTTACATATGGCCTACGTTGAGCACCAGCTTGGAACAACTCATAACAAATTACCGCTACTGAGTGGGCGATATTCAACGAACTGAAACTAAGATTCGTATCAATCGTTATAATTTTGTTTGCATATGAAATTTCTTGGTTATTCAAACCACAATTCTCTCTACCAAACATGATTCCAATTTGGCCTAATTGTGGAAGGTCGTCTTTCAAATCTCTTGAAAAAATACCCTCCTTATTCATATCCCTCTGGCTCGCCGTAGCTGCATAAATATAGGACAAATCACTTATTGCCTCAGCAATCGAGCTGAAAATCTTAGCATTGGCAATTAAATCGAACGCTCCAACTGACATGCTAACAGCTTTTTCGTTAGGCCACCCATCCCTTGGATCTACAATTCTAAGATCATAGATATCAAAATTCTTCATAGCCCTTGCTACGGCTCCTATATTCTCACCCATTTGCGGAGCAACTAATATTATGGAAATCGACATTATAATACATCACCAGCGGTCAGGTTATACAGCTCGCCACTAGCGAGTTGTATACGTATCGAACTATCCAAGTCAATCTCTTTAAAAATACCAGATAATCTACGATTATTATCATCAATCGTTATTACTTTATTTATATTATATGCACGACGCATCCAATCTTTTCTTGTTCTATTAAAATTATTATCCTCAGCCCATCGCTTATAAAGCATATCAAATTTATTTATTATCAAGTCCAATAACTCATCATAACTCTCTAGCATTATCCCTTCATCATATAAGCTTGTTGATGGAAAAGAAACATTACCAGGAGCTTCTATGATATTTATACCCATCCCAATGACAACATAATTTTTATTCAGGAGTGAAATGGATTCTAGCAAAATACCTCCAACTTTTTTCCCATTAATGAGAATATCGTTTGGCCATTTTAGCTTTATATCTAGATTTACTTTCTTGTCTCGTGCAATCTTAGTAATTGCCTCAAAAACTGCATTGGCAATTACGAATGAAAGTTGAGGACACCTTCTAAAGTCGACGCGGCAGTCTAATAAAATACTTGCATGTAAATTCCCTGCTATTGATTTCCATAATCGCCCCTTACTTCCTCTTCCTCCGGTTTGAGAATTTGAAACAATTACAAAATCACCCACAGCACCTGAACTCGCCAATCTAAGAGCCTCAGAATTAGTGCTATCAACTGTCTGAAAAATCAATAAATTATAGTTTTTTAGCCAGTCTAGTCTCATATAAGTTTACACTATATATTTTTGTGCAAAAGTAAAAAAGAAGAGTATAAATGTCAATGTCAAAAACGTGACTATCCACAAGCCTCTCTTTGTTGGTATGATAATCACTTCTTTTTTTGACTCCATAAAATACATACATTTTATAATTTTCAAATAATAAAATGCGGCTACAACACTACTAAGAAGCCCAATTAGAGCAAGTGTTATTTCCCCTTCAACAACCGCGTTGTAAAAAATATAATATTTCCCAAAAAACCCCGCTAAAGGAGGCAATCCAATCATCGAAAACATAACAATTGAAATCGCAGCTGCTAGAGTCTTACGAGACTTTGCTATACCTTGTAAATCTTCAAAAGTTGCTTCATCGCTTTTAAGCCCAAATAGTGCAACTATGCATGCAAAAAATCCCATTACCCCAATTACGTATATAAGCATATAAACAAATGCAGCATAATTACCATCTGGAGAGCGCAGACATACACCAACTAATACATAACCAATATTTAAAACTGTGCTATATGCCATTAGTCTTTTCAAAGAAGTTTGCCTAATAGCTCCAAGTGAGCCTACTATCATCGATAAAATAGCGGCTATCTTAATCAACTCATTTGATATCTGAGTATAATCGCCAATAACTTCATCGGTGATGTTGGTAAGTACAACAAGCATCCCAACTTTTTGAGCAACAGCAAAATATGTAACTGCCGAGATTGGAGCCCCTTCATAAACATCAGGTGTCCATATATGCAAAGGCGCGGCTGAAAGCTTAAACAAAATAGCGGCAATAACTAATACACTTCCAACGACAAGACCAATGTTAAAACTATTAAGCGCATCTTTTATTTCAAAGAATTTAATACTACCACTAAATCCATAAAGAAAAGAAATGCCTAGCAGCATTAAGCCGCTCATCAAAGCACCCAAAACAAAATATTTTAACCCAGCTTCTGAAGATTTTGAACTCTTGTTATTAAATGCAGCTAGTGCGTAACCTGATAAGGCCTGTAATTCAAGGCCACAAAAAAGTAGCATAAAGTCTCGTGATGAAATAGAAATAAATACTCCAAGCGTAGAGAGGAGCACTAATGTTACGAATTCTATCTTAATCTTGCTGTTTCCGATCTTAGCTAAATCATGATATACTACCAAACTCATTAAGGCTAGCCCTAGTACGATAGCCTTAAAAAGGGAAATAGCCTGAGAAGTAGCAAAGGATAACGTAAAGCCTAGCTCATATTCTGGCACAAAATATAATAGATAATACACTACCCCTAGGCCAAGCAATGTGGTTGTAAATGCAATTTGTTTTGAAGCATTCTTAATGTAAACCGCTACAATTTGCATCACTATTGCAAGGGATGCCAATAATATTTCAGGGATTATAATTATAAATTGATTTATCATATATTTCTATTCCACAACTTTAGTATTATACCATACTGTACTGTAATGCTAAACGCTCAACAGGGCCGCTTATCACTGACAAAATACATTCTGGTTTTAAACCAATATATATCACTAAAATTATCAAAGGTAATAACGCTGCTTTTTCATATAGCTCTAGGTCTTTAAACCGCGCTATAGCTTTGTCCGTTACTTCACCAAACATCACTAGTTTGTAAAGCTTAAGCATATAAACCGCACCAATAATAACCCCAAATGCGCACATTATTCCAACAATTGGATTAACAGCAAACACCCCTAAAATACTTAAAAACTCTCCAATAAAGCCGCTTAATCCTGGAAGTCCAACGGAACCAAGCATAGCTATCATAAAGAAAATAGCTAACACAGGCATACTAACAGCCACACCTCCATATTTACTAATCTCTTTAGTATGATGCCGTTCATATAACATCCCAACAACAAGGAATAAAGCAGATGAAATTACTCCATGACTTATCATCTGAAATACAGCACCAGTCATACCACTCGTTGAAAAACTGAATATACCACCCGTAACATATCCCATATGAGCCACGGAAGAGTATGCTATCATTTTCTTCATATCATCTTGAGCCAAAGCAACAAAAGAGGCATAGATAACAGCAAAACCGCTCATCCATATTACATAAGGAGCAAAATACATAGAAGCTTCAGTTAGTAGAGGCAACATCACTCTTAAGAAAGCGTACCCACCCAATTTTAACAAAATACCAGCTAACATAACGGAACCAGCAGTCGGAGCCTGAACATGAGCATCTGGTAGCCATGTATGAAATGGGATCATAGGAACTTTTACAGCAAACGAAATAAACATCGCTAACCATAAGAACTTACCCACTTCAAATTCTGGCCTCATTATCGACGAAAGCTCGACTATATCGAATGTACCATAACTGCTATAAATATATATCAATGCAATAAGCAAAAATACTGAACCCCAAAAGGTATATAAGAAAAATTTTACTGCCGCATAAACTCTATTTTCTCCACCCCAAATCCCAATGATCAGATACATCGGTATTAATATAACTTCAAAAAATCCGTAAAAAAGTAGTAAATTAAGCGAGGAAAAAGCTCCTATACAAAAACACTCTAGCAGAAGGAAGCATAGTAAAAATTCTTTAATATACTTCTTAATAGTAAATAGACTAGCAACAATACAAATCAAAGAAAGAAGAGCGCTAAGAAAAATAAAATATATTGATAAACCATCAACGCCCACATAAAACTCAAGACCAATCGAATCAATCCATTTATACCGCTCAACAAATTGAAACTCATAATTTGATGCTTTATTATCGAATCTTAAGAGTAAATATGTTGTTGAAATAAGAGTAAGTGTTGAAGATAAAATAGCCACATACATAGCATAAATTCTCTTTCTACTCGACTTACTATGACTTATAAAAAAAGTAATATATAAGGCACTAATCAGTGGCAATAAAATACTAATGGATAATATTGGTAAATCCGACATCTAAATACCCACTCCATAAAATAAATATTTTCCAACAAACACCGTAATACACACAACTAGTGCAAAGATCATATAGAATGCATAGTTAAAAATATAGCCCGTTTGAATTTGGCACATGCACCAGCTAAGCCCTTTAGCGGCTAAACCAAAGCCATCTGGACCAAACCGATCAATTATCCTCATATCAAAACTTTTAGAAAGCTTACTTAAACAATTTATAGGACCAACCAGCAGCTTGTTAAATATCTCATCAAAGAAAAATTTATTCTTTAAAATACAGTAGGTATATTTTAACTGACCAGAAATTGTAGCATACACATTTCCTTTATAGACATATATACCAAATAAAGCACCGCTAATACCAACAATAAGAGGCAATAACTCAATAGCCTTAGCAACATGCTGACCATGACTAGAGTTGGGCAAATTAAAGATGGAACCCGCGAAAAAACCATGTGGATCACTGATGCCCAAAATATAATAACCAATCATGCCAGCAAATAAAGTGCCTGCCGTTAGTACAAGTAGAGGTATATTCATTATCTTTGGCGATTCATGGGCATGAGCATAGGCTTCTTTACTAAGCTTAGTTTTACCATGAAAAGTTAAAACTATTATTTTAAATGAATATATAGCAGTCAAACTCGCTGCAATGATCCCAAGTGTAAAAGCAAAAATACCTACCCCGCCGTGAGCATAGGCAGATTCCAACACCAAATCCTTTGAATAAAAACCAGCAAATGGGAATATGCCAATAATTGCTAATGAGCCCATCCAGAAATTAGCATAAGTTATCGGCATTTTTGACTTTAATCCCCCCATCTTAAAAATGTCTTGCTCATGACATGAATGAATAACACTTCCCGCCGACAAAAATAACAAAGCTTTAAAGAACCCATGAGTCACAAGATGAAAGATACCAGCTTGGTATGCAGATACTCCGCAAGCAAAGAACATATATCCAAGCTGCGAACAAGTGGAGTACGCAATAATTTTCTTAATATCAGTTTGTGCAATAGCCACCAGTGCTGCAAACAAACAGGTTACAGCGCCAACAATTGTGATTATTTGCAGCACATTTGGACTGTACTCAAACATAAATGAACATCTAGCAACCAAAAATACTCCAGCTGTAACCATAGTCGCCGCGTGAATGAGAGCAGAAACTGGAGTTGGCCCCTCCATAGCGTCAGGCAACCAAACATGCATACCTATTTGGGCAGATTTGCCCATACAACCCAAAAAGAGCATAAGGCATATCACATCCAATACTACGAATTCTATGCCAAAAATTTCGATTAATGAGTTAGAGAGATCTTCAGACACCGCAAATACATGAGCAAAATCGACACTTTTTGTGTAAATAATAATCATCACAAGGCCGATTATAAAAGCAAAATCCCCAACTCTGTTGACAACAAAAGCTTTTATTGCAGGACTATTTGCCGAATCTTTATGATAATAATAGCCAATTAGCAAATAAGAACATAAACCAACCCCTTCCCAACCAAAAAAAAGCTGAACGAAATTATCAGCCGAAACTAGAGCTAACATGAAAAATGTAAATAATGATAAGTAAGATAAAAATTTTGGCAAATTCTTATCATCTGCCATATAACCAAGCGAGTATACGTGTACCACCGCAGAAACACAGGTCACAAGCAAAAACATAATTGCCGTGAGTTGGTCTACATATAGCGACCAGTTGACATATACTTCATATGTATCAATCCAATTTGCAATCAAAATATGCATAACTTCTTTATTAATACCAGCCTTAATGAAGACTACTACAGAGCATACAGCGGAGATAACAATAGCTATGCTAGAAATAATACTAGCAGTGCAATTAGTAACTTTCCGGCAGAATATACCATTAACTATCCCGGAAACAAGAGGTAAAAATATGATCAATTTTAATATAAATTCCATCTAGACTACCCCTTCATCTGATTGATGTCTTCAATTTCAATAGAGTTTCTATTCCGTGAATATAATACCAAAATAGCCAGTCCTATTGAAACTTCAGCTGCAGCAATCGAGAGAATAATAATACTGAATACTTGACCTACAATGTCTTGTAAATGAACCGAAAAGGCTACAAAATTAATGTTTACGGCCAAAAGCATTAGCTCTATTGACATCAAAATTGTAATCACGTTTTTCCGATTCATAAATAACCCCGCTACTCCAATCGAGAATAGCAATGACGAAAGAATCAAATAATGTTCTAAAGAAATTTCGCTAATTGTCATAATTCAAATTACTCAATCCAGATTTTCCATCAACTTGTGCTACTGACAAGCTATTATTCTTATTCCTAGCCATTTGTTCTGCTACATTTTGTCTTTTTACACCAGAGCGACGTCTTAGTGTTAAAGAAATACTAGCAATCATGGCAACAAATAAAATTATTCCAGCAGTTTGGAACGGTAATATAAATTCAGTATAAAGTAAACGACCCACAGCGTAAGCGTTGCCAATATCTGGTTGTATTGCAAAAGCTACATCACCCTTAGGTATGATAGTCTTAGTACCAAGTAAAATGATTACTGCAAGATCTACAAACAATAAGAAAGCCATAACAAAAGCAAATGACATACCTGAATCAACGCCGCCCTTAAACTCAGAAAACTTAATATCAAGCATCATTACTACAAAAAGGAATAAAACGGCAACAGCTCCAACATAAATAATAATAAGCATCATCGCTATAAACTCTGCTCCCATCAGCACCATCAACCCAGCTCCGTTACAAAAGGTAAATATCAACCAGAGTACAGCATGTACAGGGTTACGACTCATAATAACCATAATGCCGCTAAGCACTATTAAGGTTGCAAACATGTAGAAAAATATAGCCATCTTATTTACCTGTACGGATAATCATCTTTCAATTTCTGTGCCAGCTCTTGCTCCCAGATCTCACCATTTCGTAGTAACCTTTCTTTATCATACAAAAGCTCCTCATGAGTCTCGGTTGCAAATTCAAAATTAGGTCCTTCAACTATTGCATCAACTGGGCAAGCTTCTTGGCACATTCCGCAGTAAATACACTTTGTCATGTCAATGTCATAGCGAGTGGTTCGCCTACTACCATCAGGCCGCTCTTCTGCTTCAATCAAAATTGCTTGAGCAGGACAAATCGCCTCACAAAGCTTGCAAGCAATGCAACGTTCTTCTCCGTTTGCATAACGCCTAAGAGCGTGCTCCCCTTTAAATCTTGGGCTAATCGGGCTTTTTTCATAAGGATAGTTCAGTGTTACTTTGGGCTTAAAGAAATATTTCAAAGTCAGTGCCATGCCAATCAATATTTCGTATAAAAACCAAGATTTGATATATTTCATCATAATATTTTTCCTACCCCGGCAGATTATCAGTTAGCATCAAAAGCGAAGACACAAGCACTACCCAGAACAATGTGAGTGGTAAGAAAAATTTCCACCCAATACGCATCAACTGATCATATCTATATCTTGGCAAAGTAGCCCTAAGCCACAGAAACACAAATAATAAAAAAGTAACTTTGATAATGAACCACACAAGCCCTGGAACAACTTCTAAAAACTCGATATTAAATGGGGGGAGATATCCACCCATAAAAAAAGTAACCGTAATGGCACTTACCAAAATCATGTTTGCATACTCCCCTAAAAAGAACAACGCAAATGCCATTGAAGAATATTCGACATTATAGCCAGCTACCAGCTCAGCTTCTGCTTCAGGCAAATCGAATGGCAAGCGATTTGTTTCAGCTAAAACTGAAATAAAGAAAATTACTGCCATTGGTGCCATAAGCAACTGAATCCAGAATGGCATCATCCTTTGATACTCCACAATTTGGCTCAAATTTAAAGTGCCAGTGACCAACAAAACCGTTACAATCACAAGCCCCATAGATACTTCGTAAGATATCATCTGAGCAGAAGAACGAATTGCCCCCAAAAATGCGTATTTCGAATTACTAGCCCAGCCTGCCATAATAATACCGTACACCCCGAGCGAAGAAATCGCTAATACATAAAGAACACCAACATTAATGTCCGCAAGTACCATACCAGGACCAAACGGCACCACCGCCCAACCAATAAGACTTAAAATAAAGGTAATCATCGGAGAAATAATAAAGACGATTTTACTAGCACGCGTTGGCACAATAACTTCTTTAAATAATAATTTAACCGCGTCTGCAATCGGCTGCAACAGACCAAACGGACCAACCACATTCGGCCCTCTTCTCATTTGCATTAAACCAATTACTCTCCTTTCTGCATAAGTAAGATAAGCCACACACAACAATAATGGTAATGTGATAAGCAAAATATTTGCTATAATCAATACCAGTGGCAACCCATATTCATTAAATATTTCTATCATAGTTCTAGATAGCCTCCTCCTGCGTAGTAATAGCAGCTTTTGTGCACCTTGCCATAGTCACGGAAGAACGACTAATTTGATCACTCATGTAATAATTAAATTTCACTTTAGTTAAAGGTTTTTCTGTCAAATTAGTTGAGGATTTAAACTGGACAAAATCTGCTCGAATAATCTTATCAATATTTGCAAACACAGCATTTTCCTTGGCCATTAACTTTCTGACGTCTGCTAAAGAATTAATACCTAAATCAATATTTAGATTTTTAGATAAACAAGAAATTATATCCCAACTTTCTTTTGCTTGACCAACAGGATCAACCGCGGCTCTTGCGTATTGAGGTAAACCCTCTAAATTTACAAAAATTCCATCTTGTTCAGTATAAGCTGCCTCTGGCAAGATAACATCCGCGCGCGCGGCCGCGACATCACCGTGATGCCCCTGATAAACAACAAAACAATCTTTGCTAATCTTACTTATATCTAAGTCATCCGCGCCAAGCAAGTACAGTATTTTTACCCTGCCCGTTTTTGTCATCTCTAATATTTTTGCTGTTCCATCGCCGTCCTTACCATAAATGAAACCAATATCAAGCGCGCCAACCATTGAAGCATGATTGTGTAATATGTTTATTCCATTCCAATCATCGCGAACAATATTGTGTTTTTTAGCTATTTCATGGACAAGAGATAAGGCAGCAAAACCATCAGAGCGGACAAGTGCCGCATCACCAACAATAATCATTGGATATTTAGCACCTTTCAATGCTTTTAGAACATCAGACTTACCGGATAAAATTTCTTCAAGCACCAACAAGCTCTCCCCAAGTTCACTAATAGGATAAGTCTGATCATCTATCTGACCAATTCTTGCAACTTTCATTTGGCCATTCCTAACCATCTTACCTATTCTTGCGTTCAAAACTGGCGCGATCTGTCTTGGATTAGCACCAACTAGCAAACAAAAATCGGCTTTCTCAATATTAGCAATTGTCGTATTAAACAGATAATTACTTCTGTTTGTTATATCAATACTGTAACCAAATTGATTTGCATCAACTATATTTGAACCAGCTCGCGCCAACAGTTTTTTGAGTAAAAACATAGGCTCACACGAACTGGTGGTTCCAGCGATTGCAGCGATTTCATTACCGCTTATAGAAATCATTTTCTTTGCAACCATGGTGATTGCTTGATCCCAAGTAGAATTAACTAGTTTGCCACCCTCTTTTATATAGGGCACATCTAATCTTTGAACCTTTAATCCATCATAAGAAAATCGCGCTTTATCCGATATCCATTCTTCATTGATATCTTCATTAAGCTTTGGCAGGATTCTCATAACTTCCAAACCCCTTGAATCAATTCTAATGTTCGATCCCATTGCGTCCATAACATCAATAGATTCCGTCTTCTCAAGTTCCCAACTTCTCGCATTGAAAGCATAAGGCTTTGATGTGAGAGCACCCACTGGACATAAGTCTATGATGTTACCAGAAAGCTCAGAGGTTAAAGTTTTTTCAAGATAACTTGTAATTTCCATATGCTCTCCCCGATGGATAGCCCCCATCTCAGGTACCCCGGCTACGTCTGTAGCAAATCTAATACAACGGGTACAGTGAATACACCGAGTCATTTGCGTTTTGACAAGAGGACCAAGGTTTTTATCCACCACAGATCGTTTATTTTCTGTATATCGACTAGTCCCTTTACCGTACTTAAAGGCTTGATCCTGGAGGTCACATTCCCCACCTTGATCGCATATAGGACAATCTAGCGGATGATTAATTAACAAGAACTCCATAACTCCTTCCCGCGCCTTCTTAATTACTGGAGTGTTGGTTCGAATGACCATACCTTCAGCCACAGGCATAGCACAAGAGGCAATAGGTTTAGGAGACCTCTCCATCTCAACTAAACACATACGACAATTACCAGCGATTTGCAAACGCTCATGAAAACAAAAATGCGGTATCTCTATACCAGCTTGCTCGCAAGCTTGCATGACGGTCAAACCCTCTTCAACTTCAATTTCCTTATTATCTATAGTTAGTTTTGGCATTCTTTAAAGTTTTTTAATATGAATTTATTATCACCCTACTTTAAGACATAATAAACAACGCATCCTCGAAAACCAATGTTTTTATTATTAGTTAGAATTTATAATCAAGTTTTGACCAGATCACTGTGGCAAGATATGACAAGAGAGAGATTGATTATGGCTGCTCAATAGTCAAATTTTGGTACAACATTAGTATATTCTTATGACAGCAAGAGCTATGCCACAGCGTAACTTATTAGTCCTCTTGACAAAAATAATGGTTGGAGATAGCATTACCCGTACATTTATATTCGAAAAATAATTTATATGCCCTTAAAAGACTGCAAAAGAGTTTTGTTCAAAGTTTCCGGCGAAGCTCTGATGGGCAATAAAAAATTTGGGCATGACATTGATACTCTAAACGGTATTGCTGCTGATATTAAAGAGGTATGTGAACTAGGCATTCAAGTATGCGTCGTCGTTGGTGGAGGAAATATCTATCGGGGCGCGGATGCTTCGTTACTTGGAATGGACAGAGCTTCTGCTGACTACATGGGTATGTTAGCAACAGTGATTAACGCACTTGCATTACAAAGCTCAATGGAACGAGCTGGCATATATACTAGAGTGCAATCCGCTATACCAATGACCAGCATTTGCGAACCATTCATAAGGCGTAGAGCAAAAAGGCATATGGAAAAAGGAAGAATAGTAATTTTTGCTGCTGGTATAGGTAGTCCTTTCTTCACGACTGATAGTGCAGCGGTGCTAAGAGCCGTGGAAATGAATTGCGATGTATTATTTAAAGGAACTAATGTTGACGGTGTATATAGCTCTGATCCCAAGAAAGACGAGGATGCAACGAGGTACACAGAAATAACATATACTGAAGTACTTAAAGATAGTTTGAAAGTTATGGATATGGCAGCAATAGCTGTTGCACGAGAAAATGAATTACCTATCAAAGTCTTTTCTATTAAAGAACGCGGGAATTTTGCTAAGGTACTGCAAAACAAAGGAAAATATACTCTTATAATGGGGAAATAATGGACAAATTATTGCAGCAAGAACTAACTGAAAAAATGGACAAGACTCTGGCCGTGCTAGATAAGGAACTAAGAGGCCTTAGAACAGGGAGAGCCTCGGTAAATTTACTAGATCCAGTCGTTATTGAAGCTTATGGTAGTAAAATGCCAATATCTCAAGTTGGTACCGTATCAACACCAGACGCAAAAACGATTAGCGTTCAAGTTTGGGACAAATCTATGGTTAAGACCGTAGAAAAAGCTATTGCCGACGCAAACCTTGGACTAAACCCTAGCTCTGATGGCCAACTCATACGTATGAGCCTACCGATAATAAGCCAAGAGCGCAGAAAGGAGCTGGTAAAGCTAGCACATAAATATGGTGAAAATACCAAGGTAGCAATGCGTAATATCAGACGCGACGGTATGGATTCCCTTAAAAAAATGGAAAAGAATCATAACCTATCTAAAGACGACATTCATGACCATGGCGAAGAAATTCAGAAACTTACCGACGATTTTATCAGCAAAGTAGATGTCATTATAAGATCTCGAGAAGAAGAAATATTAACTATTTAGCAGATTTTTAAGCTAAACTGCGATACATCGCTTTTCTCCAAAACTTTATGCCTACGACGGGCTGAGGGAATCTTAACCAAGTGATAATAAGTTATCTACTTTGATTGATGTTCGCTATTACTTGTCGCTTTCTTACTTGTATACAGGATTACTTAGTAGGGTGGAATTCATCTTTTATTTTACCAAGCAATGCATCAAGCAAATTATCCAATGTCACAAAACCAACTAGCTGCTCATCTTTATATACAAGAGCTAAGTGAGTCGTACCATTTTGAAACCTTGGTAAAAGATCTAACGCTTCTTCAGTAGTATTAATTTTTAATGCGGGGCGCAACAAGCCATCAAAACTAGTAATTCCTGACCCATGCACTGACGCAGCAAAACAATCTTTTGCATGAATAACACCCAAGATATTTTCTATATTTTTTTGGTAAACAGGATAACGGCTGTAATGACGATCAGCAATTAAGGCTAAATTATTTTTTACAGGATGTTCATTGTCTAGAGCTACAAGAGCTACAATTGGTTGCATTACATCACTAATCAGTAATGTTGTAAACTCTAAAGCTTTAGTAAGCATTTTAGCCTCGTCGTATTCTATCTCTCCATGTAAATGGCTACTCGTTAAAATTATTTTTAATTCTTCTATAGAGTAAGCATTTTCATCTTCATCAACACTATCTAATTTAAACGTTTTTAATAAAATAAAAGCGCACCCGTTAAGGCAATAGATTACAGGGAACAAGATCCAATAAAAGCTATACAAAGGTATAGCAGTTAATAGCGAGATTTTCTCTGCTTGGCGAATCGCCATAGTCTTGGGCATCAATTCACCTACTACAATATGAAGAAAAGATATGATAGAAAATGCCATTACATATGAAATAATTTCTATAGCAGTTTCTGATACAATGCCTGTCATCTCTAATATTGGTCTTGAGAAATGTGCAAATGCTGGCTCGCCTACCCATCCTAATCCTAAGGAGGCTAAAGTAATACCAAGTTGACACGCAGAGAGATAAGAATCTATATCTTTATGGATTTTAGCAAGGATAGCTCCCCTCAATCCTTTAGTGGCTTTTAAAATCTCTATCTTTGTATTACGCAGCCGTACCATAGCAAATTCTGCAGCCACGAAAAAGCCATTTAGTAATACAAGAAAAATTGCACATATAATAGATAGAGAGGTTACCATTTTTGTATCTGCTTTATAAAATAATTATTCGAAAGCGAAACTTTTCTGAAATACTTTTTTATTCAAGAAAATTTTTTTGCTCAATCACCCACAAAGTTAATAATTCAACTATTTTTTTGTATTATCAACATACTTATATACTCTTTAACCCATAATATGGGATATTGATACTATGTTACACCTACACTAGTTAACTTTTATCTACACATCCTTTTTTCAATAGCTCTACCATTTCCAGATATTTTCTGTAAAATAAGTCAACGTCAACCCCATCGCTATCATTATTGATCCAATTTTCAGAGTCTAGTTTAACAATTCTTTTATTGAACTTCTTATACACACTATCATCTTGTACTGAATCAATCACTACACATTGAGGCCTGTCATTGCCTAAAATATATTCAATGTCACTATAATCCTTTAAACTTGAATGTGCTTTTTTATATAATTTAATAACCCCAGCATCAATATCCTTGAAAAAATGCTCAAGGCTATCGCTTACCACTACCATATCTTTAATCGAAGCTAGTTCATGATATTTAAGCTGAATTAGTAAGTTAATTTTAGCACGAGTTTTACTTTTGTTTGACTCTACAACTGTTTTAAGTTCAGGTATTTCTTTTATAAGAATAGCTGCAAGCTCATCATGAAAAGCCAAAACATTATTAAGATCAAGCCAAAAATGCCAGTTTATCCCCTCCTTTTCATCTTGAAAATTTAACGATCTAAAGCTGCTAATTTTTACGACTTTACCTTTAAATTTTTCGGCTAATTTTCCAGCAAAACTGTCAAAACTATCATCTATATAAATCAACATTTGTGACTCAAAAATCTTTTCTTTATCAGACGGTTTCATCTGATAGTGATGCGGACAACCAGAGGAGATATTAATTGCAACCACCTCAGCTTCATCTTCAGTAAGCATCGCAACTAAACTAGCAACCGGCGTAATGCTAGTTACTAGTTTAGGCTTCGCATTGGCTGAAAAATTGCTTACCACGATCAATAACAATAGCACTAATCTATATTTCATTATTTTTAACCATATTAATCATTTGTTCTTTATTCAAAGTAAAGTCGCTTTCTATCCATTTGTGTTTCAGATTCTTTATTAATTTTCCTAGGTTTTCACCGACATAGCCTAATTTTATCAAGTCGTTTCCATCAAGTGGAAAGTTGGGAATACTATTATTTTTTAAGGATACAAATAAATCATAAACAATCTTATTATCTTCAAGCAAAGTTGAAGCAAACACAAAATAACTTACAAACGACTTATCTTCAAGCCAAATCGTTTTTAATAATAATGGCAGAGATTTCTCTCCTAATGATTCTTTTAGCTGCAGAAGTTTTATTACTCGAATTGCCGATGCCCTGGAAAATTTCAGTTTCAATAATTCTTTCAAAGAAATATCAAACAAGAGCGCATATATGACTGTCAAATCAACATGTGTATTAAATAACTGAGTCACCTTAATAGCCTTTAGGTGCAGCGCTTGATCATATTTAGTAACGGGGAAAATGACTTGTACAATGCCAGAATCATACATTGTCTCTAAAATATATGGGCTACGCTCAAGAGACAGTATATTATCCATTTCACTTTTGATTCTCTCCCCCGAAAGCAATTTAAGCTGAGCTTTAAATCTAACGCAAGCTTCAAGAGCTTCATCATCTATTTTATTAGCGTACTTACAGGAAAACCTAAAAAACCTCAGAATTCGTAAGTAATCTTCTTTAATTCTCTCATCAGCCGTACCAATAAATATAACTTTACGATTATTTAGATCATCAATACCACTGAAATAGTCGTATATTTCATGTTTTATTGGACAGTAACTCAGCGCATTAATCGTAAAATCTCGGCGCGCTGCATCCTCTCTAAAGTCTTTACTATACTCAACACTGGCACGCCTACCATCGCATAATAAATCCTTTCTTAAAGTGGTGATTTCAAAAACTTCTTTATTAATGAAAGCCGAAACTGTGCCAAAATTTATACCAGTAGGTATGATTTTGACTCCATGAGATTCCAGGACACTAGTCACTTGCGCTGGCGTAAAATCAGTGGCCATATCTATATCTTTTACTGGTAGACCAAGTAAGGTATCTCTCACCACACCTCCAACAAGCCTTACTTGCCCTCCTGCGTCATTAAGATATTTGATTACAGTTAAATAGTGTTTCGATTGGATATCTAAGGCTTGATATAGTTTTTTCATAGTGATTTAATTTCGATTATGAAATGTTCCAGACTCTTTCGCTCCCCCAATAATCACTGAGCTGACAAGTTTTAAGCTCTAATTCCACACATTTTACTATAGTAAAGATTAGCCTTTTCAAGATCATCTTTAGTGTCAACAGATAAAGGTATCTCATCTGATACACAAACACCAATCTTCATACCATTCTCAAGAGCCCTAAGTTGCTCAAGCTTTTCACAAATTTCATAGTTGCTTTGTTCTAGTTTTATAAATTTCTCCAATGCTTGGCTTTTGAATCCATAAATACCCACGTGGTACAAAAACTCCTCTCCTCCGTGCGGAATCATACTTCTTGAAAAATATAATGCTCTTCCTTGCTTATCTACAACCACTTTAACATTCGATTCGGATTGAGCAATATCTCTGCCAATTTTAACTCCTGAAGTAACAATATCATACTCTCCGGTCTTTAGCATGGTAATAATTTGTCCAATAACTAGCAAATCAACAAACGGCATATCTCCTTGAACATTTATCACATATTTTATTTTATCATGATGCGGAATAGTTTGAAAAGCCTGAAAGACACGATCTGAGCCAGTGGGACAATCTTCCGCAGTCATGATAGCCATTGCACCAGATTTTTTACCTAAACTAGCTATCTCATCACAATCCGTAGCAACATACAAATTACCCTCAAAACCAGACTTAATTCTCTGCAATACGTGCTCAATTAAGGTTTTATCCCCAATTTTTGCTAAAGCTTTTCTAGGAAGTCTTGTAGAGCCGATTCTAGAAGGAACAATCATCACCACATCCGAATATCGATCTTTATTATCCATAATCAATAATCAATTAACTTATATTTTATAAAATAATTGTTGACACATTACCGTTTTTCCACCATAAAGTAAAACACAATTTCTAAGGAACTGATAAACACTTTAAGAACTCAGCATTAGCTCTGAGTTACTAGTGCCCCTAGATATTTATTAACAGTGGTGAGTTTTTTGTTGCGATCTTAGTACAAACACGCGGCCCAAAACAATAGCTTTTGCTATTTGTTTGTATCATCCATTCGGCTTTTCGAATAAAGGTGGTATTACTTGTGAGCCCGTAGCTCAGCTGGTAGAGCACTTGACTTTTAATCAGGTTGTCCCGGGTTCGAGCCCCGGCGGGCTCACCATTGTTTTCCTGAAGATACAAATCTTCTATTTAAATTATTACATTTTTAGATTTCACTTATTTACTGCGTCCTCAAAAAGAAAAGCATTAAGCCTCTCCTTAAATCAACTATAGTTAATTCAGATGAATTTGATACCGGGCGCGAGGATACGAAGCCTATAGATAATAAGCGAGTGACGAGCACAACGCACGCAAGTTCATATCAATTAACTATAAATACAGAGCAACTTTATTTAGTTCTTTACTTTAGCGAAAGATGATTTTTCTTCTAATGGTAACCTCCGGTAACCTTCATATTTTTTATCCCTTTATGTACGCAGAGTTAAAGCAAAAACGTTATAACTTTAACAAAAACTAAGTGTGTAAGATTGAATACAGCTTTGCAACTAGAATATAAGAATAGATTATTTAGATTATATATTGAAATGACTATTATCTAAAACACTCGTAGACTAAGCCCTGACTATGTTGCTGCTATATCTTGCGTAACAAAAGGCTTGCATTAGTTCCCCCAAAGCCAAAAGAGTTTGATAACACATATTCTATCTTTGTTTCTTGCGCAACTAAGGGCACCAAATTAATCTTCGCTTCATCAATAGGATTATGTAGATTTAGTGTAGGGGGAGCAACTTGATCACGTATTGCTAACGCGGCAAATATTGCTTCAACGCTACCTGCAGCACCAAGCAGATGGCCAATAGACGATTTGGTTGATGACATTTTGACTGACTTATTACCTTCAAACAAAGTTTGTACGGCTATAAGCTCTATTGGATCACCAGCCTTTGTAGATGTTGCATGAGCATTTATGTAGCTCACATCCTCTGGCCTTACCTTTGCGTCCTTTAAGGCATTTTCCATTGCTCTAAATGCCCCCCGTCCACTTGGTGAAGTCATATGAAAAGCATCCCCAGTCAACCCATAACCACAAACTTCCGCGTAAATCTTTGCACCTCTTTTTAGAGCATGCTCATATTCTTCCAAAACTACTATACCCGACCCCTCACCCATGACAAAACCAGCGTGGTCTTTGTCCCAAGGCCTTGAAGCTTTAGTTGGATTATCATTAAAATCGATTGCAAGGGTCCTGGCAGACGCAAACCCCGCCATACCTACGGGCGTAACCGGAGCTTCTGCGCCGCCAGCAACCATAACATCTGCATCACCATATTTGATCATTCGTGCAGCATCGCCTATAGCATGAGCTCCTGTAGAGCAGGCGGTTACTACTGCACTATTTGGACCAGAAAAGCCATACATTATAGAAATATGTCCAGATATCAAATTTATAAGAGAGGCGGGAATAAAATAAGGACTTACCTTAGGGTTTTCTTGATTATGAAATTCTAGAGAAGTTCTTTCAATCATTCCAAGCCCCCCTATACCAGAACCTATCATAACTCCCGTACGTTCTTTTGATAGCTCATCTTTTGGTTTCCAACCACTATCTGCGATAGCCTCAATAGCTGCAACAAGACCAAAATGAATAAATCTATCCATTTTTCTAAGTTCACGGGCTGGAACATATTTTTCAGGATCAAAATCACTAACCATGGAGGCTATTTTACACGGCAGTTTACTGGTATCAACCTCAGTAATAACCTTCACCCCACTCTTGCCAGATAATATACCAGACCATGTATCTGGTACATTGTGCCCAAGCGAAGTTACAGCACCAACTCCCGTTATTACTACTCTTCTTAGTGACATAGCTATCAATCTCTTAGTTTTCTGTAGCGGTATTATGCACTAATGTGCTTTTGCACATATTGAACAGCATCAGATACTGTTAAAATTTTACCAGCTTCTTCATCTGGAATATCGCAACCAAAAGCAGCTTCTATTGCCATCATCAGCTCGACCAAGTCTAAGCTGTCTGCACCCAAATCATCAACGAATTTAGACTCTAGAGATATACTAGTTGCTTCAATTCTTAGCGTTTCAGCAACAGTTCTGATAACCTTTTGTTCGATATTATCGCTCATATTTAAAAACCTTTTTTAGTTTCTTTGTCATAGAAAATTTGGGCTACCAAAATTCCTGGTTTCATTCTTTTACCACAAAAAAAAATCTTTTGCTAGAATAAAAAATCTTCAAACCAACAACATACCACCATTAACATGAATAGTTTGCCCTGTTACATAAGAAGAAAACGGACTTGCCAAATAAGCTACCGTATATGCTACATCTTCTGGCATACCTAGAGTTTTACTAGGAATTTTTTGTATAATTGCATCTCTTTGTGCCTCTGTTAAGGCAGAGGTCATACTTGATTTTATAAAACCAGGAGCCACAGCATTGATAGTGATACCTCTACTAGCAACTTCAAGAGCCAAAGACTTGGTCATACCAATAAGTCCAGCTTTCGAAGCACAATAGTTAGCTTGCCCAGGGTTGCCAGATACACCTACAATAGATGCTATATTAATAATGCGCCCATATCGCACACGCATCATTTTCTTAATCGCCGCTCTATTTAGAATAAACCCAGCCTTTAAATTAACGTTAATCACTTCATCAAAATCTTTGTCCGTCATTTTAATCGCCAAATTATCTCGGGTTATCCCCGCATTACAGACAAGTACATCAATTTTCTCAATGTCATCTAATAATGCATTACACGCAGAAGTATCACTTAAGTTACATTGCTTAATTGTGTAATTATCACCTAGTTCTTTTCCAAGTAGCTCAAGTTTTTCTAGATTACTACCGCTGAGGTATACGTGCGCCCCAAGTTTGTGCACAAGCCTAACAATTGCGCTCCCTATTCCACCACTTGCTCCCGTTACCAAAACATTATTACCAGATAAATTTATCATTTTTTGCTCTTTAATTTATATTCATACATAATCCTGAGTTATGCTCTCTTCTGCATCATCGGCAATTACAAAGCCACTTCCTAAATTTAGTAAATGAGTTTTTATTTTCTCCTCTAATTCACTTGCAACTTTCGGGTTGTCCCTCATAAATTGCTTAGCATTCTCACGCCCTTGGCCAATTCTTATACCGTTATAAGAAAACCAAGCGCCAGATTTCTCTACAATCTCGTGCTTTACCCCAATATCCACTAATTCCCCTTCTTTTGATATCCCCCGATTATACATGATATCAAAATCCACTACTTTGAACGGTGGAGAAACTTTGTTCTTTACTATTTTTACTCTCGTTTGATTACCAACTACCTCTTCTTTATCTTTGATCGATCCGACTCTTCGGATATCTATCCTCACTGATGCATAGAATTTCAAAGCATTGCCACCAGTAGTAGTTTCTGGATTACCAAACATAACTCCAATTTTCATCCTAATCTGATTAATAAAAATAATCGTACAATTAGTTCGTGAAGTTGAAGCTGTAAGCTTTCTTAAAGCTTGACTCATCAATCTGGCTTGTAATCCCATATGTGAGTCACCCATTTCACCATCTATTTCCGCTTTTGGGACTAAGGCGGCCACACTATCAATAACTATAAGATCTATAGCTCCAGACCTAACCAATGTATCAGTGATCTCCAAGGCTTGTTCCCCGGTATCTGGTTGAGAAATAATCAACTCATCGATATTTACTCCTAGTTTTTTAGCATAAACCGGATCAAGAGCATGCTCGGCATCAATAAATGCACATGTTCCGCCTTTTTTTTGAGCTTCCGAAATTACATGTAGAGTTAATGTTGTTTTACCAGAACTCTCTGGACCAAAAATTTCTATAATTCTTCCTTTTGGTAACCCACCTACTCCAAGTGCAACGTCAAGACCTACTGACCCTGTAGGAATAGATTCAATATTCATTTCTTGACGCTGACCCAGTATCATTACTGATCCTTTGCCATAGCTTTTCTCAATTTGGCTTAGCGCTGCTGCCAAAGCCTTGTCTTTTTCCATATTATTTCCTCTTTGATAAACTAAAAGTGGCACCATTATGCACCACAAGTGGCCTGCCGGACTTTCCAAAAATCCAAACTATAAACATTTATATTCCGACTAAAAAGGAAAAGCTAGCAAAAACTTGAATATTGTGCAAAAATTATTTTGCACCAGTTTTGTGCTATATTTTTTAAAACAATATGATTTTATTGTTCATTTCTTATATCAATCCAATACTCGATAATTTTCTTTAAAGTGGTTTCTTTTACTTCCACTTCATGATCCTCAAAAGTCGGCAAAGACAATACCATTTCTTCTAGATAAGGTAAATTATATTCCGGGATTTCTTCCTCAGAGTAAGCCTCTTCCAGCTCCATAGCAATTTTCTCTATATCACTCCAATGCATCATACTTCCATATTATTTAAAGCGCACAGTACTATTACTATTTAATACTGGCTACCAGAAAAAAAATAATAGTATATATTTACTGAAGGAATAAGATTTACTAAGTGAGATTATTATGCAACTACAACTACGCACACTACACCAATTACTTGATGCTAGCTTCAAAGAAGACTACGGCACAAAAGGTGATATGACTTCAAACGCATTAATAAGTAGTGGAACAGAGGTTAAGTTTGCAATTAACGCAAGGCAAAATCTAGTTTTATGCGGCATGCAAATAGCCCAATATTATTTTAAAGAGTACTCTTCTATAAAATATCAAATTCATTATAGTGATTCTGAAATAGTGATGGAAAATGCGACAATCATTTCTGGCTCGGGCGAGGCACGAGAAGTATTGCTACTCGAAAGAATAATTTTAAATTACCTCCAACATTTGAGCGGGATAGCTACTACAACTAGTAAATATGTAGAGCTAGTTAGAGAAACAAAAGCTCAAATATTTGATACTAGAAAAACTATACCCATGTTAAGACAATTACAGAAATATGCAGTAACGTGTGGAGGAGGCTATAACCATAGACTTAGCTTAGATAGTAGCATCTTAATAAAAGATAATCATATTGCCGTTTGTGGCGGAGTTACCAAAGCACTAAAAAAAGCCAAATTACATAGGCCTCATTACACACGTATCGAAATTGAATGCGATACTATTGAGCAAATAAAAGAATCCCTAGCAGAAGGTGTGGATATAATCATGCTAGACAATATGTCCATCGACCAAATTCAGGAAGCAGTCAAGCTCATTGGTGATAAAGCTATTATTGAAGCCTCAGGCAATGTATCTCTTGAAACGGTAAAAGCTATCGCCCATGCTGGCGTTGATATAATCTCTGTAGGCAAAATAACTCATTCTCCAATCTCAGCTGACATAGGTTTAGATATAATATGATGGACCAAGTAGATCCTCAAAAAGCTAAAATTGAAATAGCGCACCTAAAGGAGCAGATAAAAAAGCATAATCATGAGTATTACATCAACGATGCCCCAACCATTTCAGATGCAGAATATGATCAATTATTTCAAACACTGTTAAAACTGGAAGAGTTGTTTCCTCAATTTAAATCAGATGACAGCCCAACGAGCACTATAGGTTCTAAAATTTTAGATAAATTTAGCAAACACGAACATAAAATACCTATGTTATCCTTGGGGAATAGTTTTTCTTACGAAGATGTTGCTGAATTTATCGAACGCATCAAACGCTTTCTTTCAATTAGTCATTTTCCATCTATATTTTGTGAACCAAAAATAGATGGTGTTTCATTTTCTGTGACTTATGAACATGGAAACTTAACAATAGGTTCTACTAGGGGCGATGGATATATTGGCGAAAACATAACACAAAATATCAAGACTATCGCCCATTTGCCTCATTATATAAAAAACGCTCCCGAATTTCTTGAAGTTAGGGGCGAAATTTATATTGAAAAACAAGATTTTGAACTCTTGAACTCCAAGCAAATGATAGAAGGAAACAATAAATTTGCCAATCCAAGGAATTCAGCCGCTGGCTCATTGCGTCAACTTGATACAAAGATCACAGCAAGCAGACCACTTAAATACTTTGTTTATGCCATTGGTTACTCTACCGATCAATTTGCCGATAACCAAGAGCAATTACTTGCCGGGCTTTCACAAATGGGCTTTCAAACCAATCCGCTATTTAGCCTATCACACTCTCTAGAGGAAATATTAGAATTTTATAACAAACTACAGCTACTGCGCGAAAGTCTTGCATACGAAATAGACGGAGTTGTTTACAAAGTTAATGACTTTGATTTTCAAAAGAGATTAGGCTTCATCGCTAGGAGTCCACGTTTTGCTATTGCCCATAAATTCCCTGCAATTATTGGACAAACTAAGCTTAAGGGTATTACAATTCAGGTAGGCAGAACTGGAACTTTAACACCCGTTGCCGAGCTGGAGCCAATAAATATTGGCGGAGTAAGTGTATCACGCGCTACTTTGCATAATTTTCACGAAATTGAAAGATTGGATATAAGAGTTGGAGACACTGTATTACTGCATAGAGCGGGCGATGTTATACCCAAAATCACTGGTATTAATCTTACAAAAAGATCAGAGTCTCTTGTAAATTTTATTCCTCCAGAGAAGTGCCCATCATGTGGATCTAAACTACACATTGATCCAATAGAGGTAATACTGAGATGCGATAATGGGCTTAACTGCCCAAAACAATTAAGTGAGTCAATCAAGCATTTTGTCTCAAAAAATGCAATTGATATTGACGGAATGGGAACAAGACAAGTAGATTTTTTTTTAGAAAAAGGATTGATCAAAAACCCCGCTGATATTTTTCGATTGCGCGAATTAAACGATTCCTCCTTCACTAAACTGGAAAACATGCCTGGCTGGGGCGCTAAATCAACACAAAATCTTTTTGATAATATAGAAAAATCAAAACAAGTTACCCTAACTAAATTTATCTACGCGCTTGGCATTAGACATATAGGTGAAAGTAACGCAAAAATACTTGCTAAAGAATTCCTCTCAGCTCGACGTTTCTTCGATTCGATGCTAAAATTAGCACAAGGAGATCGAGAAATATTTGACTTATTAGATAATTTAGAGGGGATAGGTAATAAAATACTTATAGATATCACTCATTTCTTTGAGTGCCAGCAAAATGTTACTACTATTAATAAATTGTTAAATATCCTGGATATTACTGATTTTAAAGAGAGTTCGCATTCAACGACATTATCCGGACAAATTATTGTATTCACAGGCAGCTTGACAAATATTTCTAGAAGCGAAATCAAAGCTCAAGCAGAAAAAATGGGAGCAAAAGTTTCTAGTTCTGTTTCAAGCAGCACTAATTTAGTTGTTGCCGGCGATAAATCTGGTAGTAAATTAAAAAGAGCTATCGAGCTTGGAATAAAGATTATCTCAGAAGACGAATGGACAAAAATTCTTAAAGAAGAAAGCAAATGATCGAAAATAGATTAACTTTATTACGCCAGAAAATGGTGATACATGGCTTTGATGGATATCTTATTCCATCCTCTGATGAATATTTAAGCGAATATACCACGCTTTATGCAAAAAGGCTCGAGTATATAACAGGCTTTACTGGTTCGAATGGCATAGCATTAGTTTTAGAAAATACAGTATTATTTTTTACTGATGGAAGATATCTCACTCAATGCCACACTGAGCTAAATCAAGAGCTAATTGCAATATATTCTCAGCAACTTATTTTATCTTTTGTTTGGGATGATTTTATAGGCATAGAGGCGACGATAGGCTATGATCCCAAACTATTTACCAAAACTAGTTTACAAAAATTTTCTAGGCTCAATCTAAAAGATTATACTCCTAATTTAATTGATGAAATTTGGGCCAATCAGCCCCCAAAACCCAGCTCAAAAATATTTGATTATCCGCTTCAATACGCTGGGCTAGACTGGAGATATAAGATTCAACAATGTCGTTCTGTAATTGGAAAAAACAACGCTGACGCTCTAGTAATTTGTGATCCTGCTTCTGTTTGCTGGCTATTGAATATTAGAGCTAGCGATGTTGAATTTTCTCCCTTGTTACTTGCAAATATGATTCTTACTAAGGATAAAATTTATTTATTTACCGATGAAAAACGTTTTGACGCTGCGTTGGTACGAGATGCACTCATCATATTACCAGAAAGCGATTTTCCACAAATAATAAATACTATTGGGAATAACCTTATTCTATTTGACCCTACTCAATGCTCTATTTATCTGTCTTCAATAATTGAGCAGCACCCATTCAAGCATATATCAAATCCTTGCATGCTCTGGAAAGCCTGCAAAAGCCCTATAGAAATTGATTGTATGAAACAAGGCCATATTCAAGATGCTGTGGCTGTATGTGAGATGCTAAGTTTTATTTCAAGTGAAGATATTAGTTCTCTTAGTGAATATGATTTAGGGCTAACACTAACTAAATTGAGAGGTAAGAGAGAGGGCTATATTTATGATAGCTTTCCAACCATTTGTGGATTCCAAGAGAATGGAGCTATTATTCACTACAGAGCAAATCAAAATCAAGCAAAAAAAATAAATGGCGACGGGTTATTACTAATTGATTCTGGGGGACAATATTGGGGAGCGACAACTGATATTACAAGGACAGTATCTATTGGCAAAATTAAGCCAGACTATAAAAAATTCTATACATACGTACTAAAAGGTCATATCGCTCTTGCCCTGGCAAAATTTCCACAAGAAAAAGTAACAGGAGCAAATCTTGATATTTTAGCCCGACAATATCTGTGGCAATCTGGTTTAGATTATGATCACGGAACAGGCCACGGGGTTGGAAGCTTCTTAAGTGTACATGAAGGACCTCAAAGCATTAGTTTAACAGGCTACGGCATGCAAATTAAAGCTGGAATGATTGTCTCTAATGAACCGGGATATTATTTACCGGGAGAATTTGGAATTAGGATAGAAAATTTGATGTTTGCTAAAAACTCAGTTTTACCGGAATTTTTAGAATTTGAAATGCTTACTTTAGTTCCTTACGCAAAAGAGCTAATCGATTTTACTATGCTAAATCAGTATGAAAATTCATATTTAAGAAAATATTATCAGGCTATAGATGATAACATATCATCTATCTTGTCAACACAAGCCAAATTATGGCTAAAAAATCAATTAGATATATTTACGTGAATTCCACGCCAAAGCATCCATGGAACAATACTTTGGCGTCATAACTATTTTGCAGCTTTTTTAGCATTTTTAGCTGCACGTTTTTCTTTTATTGACTTGTGAGTCGGTTCTTTTTTTGCTTCTTTCTTTTTGTCTTGTCCTTTAGTCATTTTATTTACTCCTAAAATAATTATATTATACATGCTATCACATTCAGTGTATTCCATGCAACAAAATCGATCATAATAGCTAAGTTTGATTATCTTTCTTTAATCAACCAGAGGGGTTAGTTAGATTAATTAAGTATTTTATGATAGAATTTAATTTGTAAATCTTGAACCTGATGTAGTGTAATTAAAAAAGGTAATGGCCATTAATTCTCACGATATCTTAAGAGTGCTCTCATTAACATTATTTCTTGCGTTTCTTATATTCCTGTACTTAAGAAGAAATAAGGGACCTAACTCTTTTGCAAACGTAATATTGTGGGGTGTAATTTTTTCTGTTCTAATTATATTATACGCCTTCAGATTTGAGCTTGGCTCGTTAAAAGAAAGAGTATTATCGGTATTAGTGCCATCTTACAGCTGGACAAATCAGCAAGGACAACTAATTATTGCACGAAGTAACAATGGCCACTTTTATCTTGATGCAATAACAAAAAATAACCAAAAAATTACATTTTTAGTAGATACTGGGGCGAGTGACATCGCGCTTACTAAAGAAGATGCACAAAAGCTAGGGTTTAATGTCTCTAAGTTAAAGTATACTCAAAAATATAGTACCGCTAATGGAGTTAGCTACGCCGCTCCGGTTCGCATTGATCAACTGACTATTGGCAACAAGAGAACTTTTCATAATCTTGAGGCTCATATCACTTCTGGAGGGCTAGATATTTCATTGCTAGGTATGAGTTTGATAGGAAGTTTCAAAGACTTTAAAATCACTCGAGATATGCTTATTTTGAGTTATTAAATAACCATATTTAACTTCTTCACTCTGATTGTGGTCTAGAACTTTTCAAGTTTCTCAGCTACAATTTTTAATTCTGAGAAAATTGAAGCAAGCTGTTGTTGAAAATCTACATTTGCACTTTCTAAAACTTCTCCCCCCGACAGTTGCATTTGAGACTGCCTTTGATCAAGATGTTTTAATGCTATCATAACCAATAACAGTTCAAGCGAGGCATATTGATTGGCAGCTGCCATTTCCTTAATCTCAGTATCAAGCTTTTGAGATAGCATAACTAATCTATCTTTACTCGCCTCAGAACAAGCAAGTTTAAAATCTTTACCGCTCAGAACTATTGTTACTATCGACATAGTGGTTTCTAATTTGTTCTAATTCTTTTATATATTCTTTAATTTGGCTAAGAGTTGCCTGATTACCGCGCTTTAAATCATTGTTTTGTGTCTCTAAATCCAAAATCCTTTGCTCTTGCTTAGAAACTTTATTTAGCAATTCATCAATTTTCCTATCTGTCTGATGAATCAAATCAAATAGATCATGCTTCGTTACTTCCATTTTCATAAATAATATTTTCTATTAAGTCATTACTAGCATAGTCTACTTCATTTTTTTTCAAAACTGAATAAATTCCTACCGTTAGGATCAACATTATTGCAGATAGAAACAAGACTAATTTTTGTTTGAAAATACTTTTTTTTCCTGACTCACACGGGCGGATAACAGTATGGTTATTGTCGTCATTTATCTCTAAACCAAGAAACTCATGATATATTTTTGTATAACCATCAATATATATTTGACCTGGTATATCACTAAAATTTTCTTCTTCTAAGCCAAGTATATACTGCTTCCTTATCTTAAGAATTTCTGCTACTTGCTCTATAGTATACCCAGCACTTTCTCTAGCTTCTCTTAATTTTGATGTCATTGACTTGCCTTTAACTTTCTTAGGAAAATTTCTAATTTCTTATTTGCGAGTATTATCATATTAATATTAATTGATTCTTGCATCTTTACTTCTTCAATAAAATTCGTAAATATATTCGCATGCGCTATATTAACCTTTAACCAAGACTTAAAACTAACAGATTTTTGACCATTAGCAACAATCTCTGTTACTAATCTTCTTTGTTTGTCATAAAAATCATCTTTTAGAGATTGAACAGATAATCTATTCCAGTAGGATCCATTAATTTGTGTCTCACAGGAATCTCGAAGCCAATCAATGTTAAGAATATCACCACATTCAAAATACAAATTGGCTACATCTTCATTCTTACTGCCTGTCTGCTTAGCAATATATATTATATCAAATGCTGAAACTAATACCTCCAGGGTAGCGATAGACTTAGCAAGTTTCTTATCAACTGATGCATTAGTATAATGCTCAATTTTATTAAAAAACCTCGTCTTCGTTCCGCCTACTAAAAGCTTGCTAATAATGCTACTAAGCTCTTCTGTTTGCTGCCTATATTCTTCAATTGAATCAGTAATGCGTATCGGTGGCTTAATATTTCTTACAAACCAACTAATTCCACGACGCATTATTTTTCCTAAATCAGAAAACATTTCCACTTTTATAATCGTAGGGATATTATTACCTAGCTTACCTACTTCTTTCCAAAGATCATGCAGATCAAATATCCCGGCCACAACTTCGTGTGCTCTTGCTATATCACTAAGATGACCGCCAGTTTCGCGCTTTATGGCACTAATTACAGACCCACCAAGTTTATTAATCATTGTATTAGCAATAACAGTTCGGATTATCTCCTGTTTTAGTGGATGATTTTCTATCTCATCTTTGAATTTTTCTTGCATTATTTTGGGAAAATACTCAAGCAAATGATTTTTGAAATGCTTATCTTTAGTAAGTTGAAATGAATTCAAATCACGATCTAGGGACATTTTGCTATAAGATAGCAAAACTGCTAATTCTGGTCTTGTCATCCCTTCATTAGCAATAGATCTTCTTGATAATTCTGCTTTATTGGGCAAAAACTCTACTTCTCTGTCTAGTAATCCTTCTTTCTCAAGCTCTTTCATTAACTGACTAAAGGACTCTAGGTTAAGCGAAGGTGATAATGCAGAGATTGTTATAGCAAGATTCTGATCGTAATTATCAACAAGCACTAAATCTTCAACTTGTTTTGTCATCTTAACTAATAAATCATTGCGCTCTGGTATAGTAATTTTGCCTTTCGCAACAGCTAAATTAAGAGCAATTTTTATGTTTACTTCGTGGTCAGAGCAATCCACACCAGCAGAATTATCAATGAAATCTGTATTAATAGCGCCCCCATTTAATGCATATTCAATTCTTCCAAGCTGAGATACCCCGACATTGCCGCCTTCAGCAATCACCCTTGCTCTAACCTCATTACCGTTTATTCGCAATAAATCATTTGTCTTATCACCAATATCAATATTATTTTCTGAGGAAGATTTGATATAAGTACCTATCCCTCCATTCCATATGAGATCAACTTTAGCTTTTATAATGGCTCTTATTAATTCGTCTGGGACAATATGATCTTTATAAATATTCACTAGCTCTTGTATCTCGGGTGAAATATTTATTACTTTAGCCGACCTTTCAAAAACCCCCCCTCCTTTTGAAATAAGAGAACTATTATAATCGCTCCACTTACTTCTTGGTAAGTCAAATAACCTTTGTCTCTCTTTATAACTATTTTCACAATCAGGATTTGGATCAATAAAAATATGTTCATGATTAAAAGCAGCTAATAGTTTAATGTATTTTGACAAAAGCATACCATTACCAAATACGTCTCCTGACATGTCGCCTATTCCTACCACAGTGAACGGTTCTTTTTGTACATTTATCCCCTTATCCTGAAAATGCAAAACAACTGATATCCACGCTCCTTTAGCAGTAATACCCATTTTTTTATGATCATAACCACGCGACCCACCTGAAGCAAAAGCATCTCTTAGCCAAAAATTATATTCCTGGGATACATCATTAGCATAATCTGAAAAAGTTGCTGTCCCCTTGTCTGCAGCTACTACTAAATATGGATTCTCATCATCATAAATAACCATATCTGTTGGTTGTACTATTTTACCATCCACAAAATTATCAGTTAAATCTAGTAAGCCTCTTAAGAAATCTTGGTAACAGGCTACTACCTTTTGCATATAGTAATCGCGACTCATATCGCCTTGGAGAAAATTAAGATAAAAAGTTCCTTTCGAGCCGACGGGAACAATAACAGCATTTTTGGTCATCTGAGCTTTTAAAAGCCCAAGTACCTCGGTACGATAATCTTCACCACGATCAGACCATCGCAGTCCCCCTCTAGCTACTTTTCCACCACGAAGATGAATCCCCTCGAACTCATTTGAATAAACAAAAATCTCAGCATAGGGGACAGGTAACGGTAAATCAGGCACCTTACTAGAATCAAACTTAAATGATAAATAATTTTTGAGACCCCCATCTTTATTTTTCTGATAAAAATTCGTTCTTACAATAGCTTCTATTATTAAGCGCATGTTGTGTAATACCTTGTCCTCAGTACTACTTTCAACAGTGTCCAGATAGCTACTCAGTTGTAAAGAAATATCTAAAACTTTATCCTTATAACTTCCTTGTGGATCGAACCTAGCTTCAAATAAATCCATCAGCATCTTGGCATATTTATGGTGCTTGACTAAAGTTTGCTGAACATAACCCTTCCCATAGAGGAAGCCTGTTTGATGCAAATAACGAGTAAGCGATTTGAGCAATTTTACTTTTGTCCAGTTAAAGCCAGCAAGAGCTATAAGCTTTCCTAAAATATCACTTGCAAGCTCTCCAGTGCTCATTTTGCTTAATGCTTCTTCGATATTATGCTTAAGTACGTCAACTGGAACATCGATTTTAACAGGACTTTGCAGCTTAAATTCGTAAAGCCAACTTTTTTTAAAATCCAATGACTCAGCAATAGCAAAGCTTTGCTCATCAATTGCTATAAAGCCAAGGTTTTCGATAGCAGGCAATGTATCAGATAGTGTAAGACTTACTTCGGGACTATAAAATTTTAAGAAAAATTCATTATTTTCACCAGCTACTAAATTCGATATCAATCTACCTTGCTTCGTTGCTTGTTCTAGGTGATGTACATCGTCAATTGACGTATCCGCATCAAACCTGTGTCTATATTCACTTGGAAAAGATGGTTCAATTTCTTTGTGTCTTAAACCCCCTTCATATTCTCCCAATTCATCACAGAGTTTATGTAATAAACCTTCTGACCAGTTAGTGGTTATTTTTATTAAATCTCCTTCCATTTCATCATGTGAATAATCTAGTTTTGACTTATCATGAATTGGCAAAGTAATAAAAAGATGGGAAAAGTCTTGAGCTACTACAGTAATATTGTCTGATATTATCTCGCTATCAAATCTTTTGGTTAAGTAATGGCAAACTTCATTATACACTTCCGGAGTGAGTCTTTCTCTTGGCAAGAATACAATCACATTAATGAATGAACCGGACCAGTCTTGTTGGATAAATAATTTTAGCTTATGACTGCGCATACTCGAAAGCATATGAATACACATGCAATATAAATCTTCTTCATCGATTTGAATGAGGGTATCCCGTGGAAGGGACTCAATAATATTCTTTATTTTCTTAGCGTTGTAGCCATTCACAGGAAAATCAGATTCATCAAGAACATAATTCATTTTACCACGCAAGATGGGGATACTCTTGATTGATTGAAAATAAATTGCCGTTCCGTATAACCCAAAAATAATAGTCCCCGTCCTGTATATACCATCTTCATCTATACGTTTTACAAGAATGTAATCAACCAAAGCGTTCCTATGTACTGGGGATAGCTTGTTTATTTTACCAAGCATAACCAGTTTATTTTCATAATAATCGCTATTAGAGAGTTCAATAATGGTAGAAATTTCTTGTATATTATCTTGCCATATTTCCCGCACGCCCTCTTGACGGACTAAAGTCTTAGTTTTTAAATCAAAATCTGCCGATCCTAGAAAAGTAATATTATTCTTTTGCAGCCAATTCAAGAAATCTAATGTTTCTTCTGCTGGTAAATTCGCTTGTTCGTAGATATCTTTGTGATGAACAATATCAGTAGTAATAGCAATACTCTTATTCAGCAGCGTTTGCCACGAATTATAAGTATAGTCGACTAGATCAATTACGTTGTTTATTTCAGATTTTATTTCAAGCAATGTTTTTTCGTCAAACGCCCCCAGTATCTTTATATAAACAAGATACTCATTAATACCGCCTTCTCCTTTATCAGCAATATCCGTTAAATTTCCTTTTTCGTCACGAATACTGTTAATCACTGGATGAAAAGTAAAAATCGTTTGTAAACCGAGTTTTGCAAGCAAGCTATTTAGAGAGTCAATAATAAATGGCCTATTTTCTGCAGCAATAAGAATAGTGATGGCAGGATTATTCTTAAATTCATTTGTCAGGATCTCCATTTTGCGCTTAAGCGGTGGACGATGAAGAAAAAAATCAAAAGCTTCGTGTGTAAAATCACCAAACAATTCTATTTTATCTTTTGAACGATAATCAACGGGAATATAAGTAAGAAATTTGCGTACAAATTTGGTGTATAAACCACCCTTACTTTCAGCATTAACTATTTCAAGTATTTCAGCACTAAAGTCACTGATTCTACACTGGAGCTTGCTAAGAGCTAAAGACTTGTTGTGATTTGGGCTTTTAACCATAAAGATATCCTAATAATGGCTTTGTATTAATTTCAAACTAGAAGTATACTAGTGCAAATGTTATTTCCTTTCAATAGGTTTGGATTAATAAACCTATTGCATAATTCATAAATGAGTGAAGGATTTTTAGGAAAAATACAGGTGAGCACCGCAACAAACATTTAGTACATGAGGAGCGGCGACAAATTTTGACCACAAAATTATCACTCATAATGGGTTATGCAGGAGGTTTAATAAAATGAATACTATTTTTGCACAAGCCTCAGCACCAGGAAAAGCAGGAGTTTCTGTATTTAGAATTTCTGGTCCAACTGCGCTTCAATCTTTAACACGACTCGTTTGTCAAACTAATCCTAAATTTGAACCTCGAAAATTGTATTTTAGAAAGATCTATAACCCCAAAAACCATCAACAAATTGATGATGCTTTAGTCGTTTTTTTCAAAGGGACTTCAAGCTTTACGGGCGAAGATTCCGTTGAAATCTATACTCATGGTAGTATCGCAGTTATAAAAATGATGCACCAAGTCCTGGCCTCTCTTGAGGATGTACGAATAGCCGAACCTGGGGAGTTTGCTAAAAGAGCTTTTTTAAACGGCAAAATCGATCTAACGAGCGCAGAGGGGCTTGCCGATCTTATTGAAGCAGAAACTGCTTTGCAACTCTCGCAAGCAATAGGGCAACTCGGTGGGGGCCTTGAAAAAATATATGAAGGTTGGCGTTTAGAATTGCTAAAAATTATAAGCTTGGTTGAGGCATATATAGATTTTCCTGACGAAGATATTCCAGAAGAAACAATAAATGCAGTACGCCAATTAGTAGACCGCATAACTAATGAAATTGAGATACATCTCAACGATAATCACCGTGGTGAAAGGCTTCGCAGCGGTATAAAACTAGCGATAATTGGTCATCCCAATGTTGGTAAGTCTAGTCTGCTGAATTATCTGATGAAACGCGAAATAGCTATAGTTTCGAATATTGCAGGTACCACAAGGGACGTAGTTGAGGGGCATCTTGATATTGGAGGTTATCCGATCATATTACAAGATACAGCGGGTATTCACGACCATACCGAAGATATAATTGAACAAGAGGGAATCAACCGAGCATGGAATGCAGCAAAAAACTCAGACATTAAGATAATTCTATACGATGCTTCAAGAATGAATGATCTTAATGAATATTTTAAAGATATAATAGATGCTAATACAATTATAGTTTTCAATAAAATTGATCTGGTTTCTGGGGCTTTACTCCAAAATATCCATGGCCATAAATCAATTAATGTTTCGATCAAAAATGAACAAGGTCTTAATGAAATCATTGCAGAGATAGTATCTATAGCTGACAAAATCGCTCGCCCGTCCCAGTCCCCTCAGATTACTAGAGCCCGCCATCGGTCCCAACTACAAAAAGCACTTGAATATATGTCTAATTTCTCTTTAAATGATGATTTGGTACTAGCCGCAGAAGATTTACGGATGACGATGAGAGCAATCAGTAATATTACTGGTAAAATTACTGTAGATGAGATTTTAGGTGAAATATTTAGTAATTTTTGTATAGGCAAATAAATGATTATTATAGAAGATGTTTTACAAGAAATAACTATCGGATGGCTGGAATATTTGTCTAAGCAAAAAGCATATTCAAAACACACAGCGGCTTCATACCACAATGATTTAAATCATTTTTTAACATTTATAGGACATTACAACTCAGCCAACACTAGTCTAAACATGGTAAAATCAATAGATATTCGACTTATCAGGAGCTGGCTATCAGCAAGACATCTCGATAAATACTGCGCAGCCTCAAATGCCCGCGCTTTATCTTCTATCAAGAATTTTTATAGATTTCTTGAAAAAAAATATGATATTAATTGCCATGCTATATATACCGTACGTAGCCCCAAGAAACCAAAAACTCTCCCGAAAGCTTTAACTAAGATTGAAACCAATACTGCTATTGAAAATATACAAATGCTTGGTGAAGAGGAATGGATTCATCTTAGAAATAAAGCTCTTCTCACGCTTATTTATGCTAGTGGCCTTAGGGTATCTGAAGCGCTTTCAATAACTCGTAAACATATTGATAACCATGAATTTATTAAAATATTGGGTAAGGGTAATAAAGAACGTCTAATACCTTGGATTCAGGAATCAAGGCTTTTGGTAGAAAACTATTTAAATTCCATACCATTTACTATAGAGAATGACGAACCTGTATTCCGGGGGAAGCTAGGCCGCCCATTGCAAAGAGCGGTTTTCAATAGAGAATTAATTTGTCTAAGACGATTGCTTGGTTTACCCGAATATTTAAGCTCTCATGCATTCAGACATAGCTTTGCCACTCATCTGCTAGAAAATGGGGCAGATCTCCGATCTATCCAGGAGTTGCTCGGCCATCAAAGTCTTTCTACAACTCAAAGATATACAAAGATTAATCAACTACACCTTGAATCTGTATACGACAAAGCGCACCCTGGATCCAAAGAAAATTTTTAACAAAATACTCTTGCGTTAACTTTTGCTTATGCGCTATATTGAGTTTTATACAAAACCATTTTAAAGGGGAACATTATGGAGAAAATTATTTTACCAGCTGGTTATAAACCTTCTGAAAACGAAGAATACATGAACTCAATGCAACTTGAATATTTTAGACAAAAATTACAAACTTGGAGAGAAGAGTTGCTAGAAGAGTCCCGCGATACTCTTGATCACCTAAAAGAAGAGAATTGGAATGAACCTGATCTTACTGACCGAGCAAGTGTTGAAACAGAAACAAGCATTGAACTTAGAACTAGAGATCGTTATAGAAAATTAATCGATAAAATTGAGCACACCATCGTAAAGATAAATAAAAACGATTATGGTTACTGCGAAGAAACTGGGGAAAAAATTGGCCTCAGACGTCTTGAAGCAAGACCAGTAGCTACTCTGTGCATCGAAGCTCAAATGCGCCACGAAAATTACGAAAAAACACATTTAGACGAAGATAAAATTGATGCATAAGAAGATTACTTGGGGGTACACGCAACTTGATTTTTCTGTGTATGGCGGGCGATATTCGTATAATTACACTCAATGAAACATTGGATGCTATTGTAGAGTAGCGGGGTCTTTTTCATACACCTAAAACAGATCATAGAAAAATGATTCCCCGTTTTTTTAAATGATTAAGACCAGACAGGACACTCGAATTTACAACTGGTAATACTGAATATGAACATGTAAGTAGTGACATGCTTAATCGAGAGCTTTATTTTTACAGCCTTACTCTAGCACTTACGAGCAGTATCTTAAAGAACAGGCTTTAAAATTTTGTTAAAAGAAAGCGATCAAGAACCTAGCTTAGTGTGGATAGTAAAAAGAATTTGATTTTTTAACTCAATAACCGATATCACTTACTCACTAATTTAATAATGTCTTCTTCTAATTTGTGATAGAGCTGACGATTTTGATAAAAATTATTTGCCATAATCACGAAGCTGTGAAGTTCCCTTTTAGAATCATAGAAATACCCGACTAAGGCAGCAACCCCTGTTAAAGAACCGGTTTTGGCATAAATATCATAGCTATCAAAACGTTCACGGAGGGTAGAATCATCATTGGGGCTAGCAAGAATCGATTTTATCATTTCAAAATTTTCACTTTTAGATACTGCTGTTAGCAAGCTATCAAATTGATTCACCATCACCAGATTTTGTCTTGAAATACCAGAACCATCTCTTAAGTCTGACCTAGTTAAGTCCACATTAAATTGCTTAGCAATAACTTCTTTCAGTTTGGCTGCAGCCCAGTCCCATTCAGTAACAGCATGCTTGGAAGCGTACTGTGCAAGAAAATAATCCGTCATAAAATTATCAGATTTTTTCATAGCCTTAGAAGCCACGTCCTTAATATTTTTTGTTAAAGAAGCTACTGTTTTTGCCTCTTTTACTTTATCATTGCTAAATAATATTTTTCCTTCTAATGCTACCTCATGATTACTAAGTTGCTTTTCTAAATGGTACTTAACGTGAGATAAATTATCATTTGCCACTGCTGCAATCGTTACTGGGCCTGTGGACTTACTTAGCGTGCCTTTAATAATATATTTCTGACCCTCTATCGTTACAATCAACCTGTCATTCTCATTTTCGGCAATGGTCTTAGTATCATTAATTATTGTATAAGGGAAATGCTTATCTGGGCTGGTTTTAATATTGCCACCTAAATTTCCTGGTGCAACATCTAATTTGCAGCAGTTCTTATTGATGTGAGCCCATGTTACAGGTGCGCCATAACAATACACAGAATCACTAAGAGTTTTATCTCTTATAGCTGGTGGCACAGAAAATTTATGATCCATGATATAAATATTTCCCTTTATATTTTTGTCTGAGTACTTCGCAAGTTCAGAGACCAAATATGCAAGTTCCTCAACGCCAAAATCTGGGCCATGAATATTGAGATAGTAATCTTGGTTCTTATGTAAGAGCTCGCTAGTAAAGTTATAATTTGTACCAAAGTGCTCGAGAATAGCCACAATAGTAATAAACTTCAATGTACTGGCGGGAATAAAATATCTATCAACATTTTTTTCAAAAATGACTTTTCCCTGATGTAGATTGGTAATTTTTATACCGATATTCAAGTTTGGATCAGCTTGCTTTATTAGCTGATTCATTTCACCCTGAATGTTATCTGTTGCCCCAACTATTTGAGGCAACAGAGTAATTATTATTAGAGTTATTATACCAATTCTCATAGTTTTCTTGCCTTTTGTTGTATTCGCGCATGAATAATATTACTGATTCCCATTACAGTAAATCCAACTACTGCCAACGATATTGCTATTGGAATAATTGAAATACTGCTGACGAAAGCTTCAGAACTATATGACTTTAGACCATCAATCAAAACGCCATCCCATGATTTGTCTAAACTCCTACCAATAGCATTATGGAAAACCCAACCAAATGTCATGATTATCATGTTTGCAACAGCTGCAGCCATTCCGCTTCTTTCTTCAGAAACGTAAGTTGCTATCTTAGAAATAATCACTACCTGATAAGCACAGAATATACCAGTAACTAAGCATGTATAATAAAGGGATTTTTCACTAGCACTACCACTTAACATATATATAAAACATGCAATCATCCCTATACCAGAAGCTATAGTTACTACAAGATAAAGCCTTGTTTTATCAGCAATATATGGCAAAATAATACATCCCATAAACATACCAAACAATATAGATAAAGTTAAGGAATCTGCCACTGGCTTTTCAATACCATAAACTGTAATCATAAAAGCGCTACCCCATGCATCAGCAAATCCTTCAAGAGGGCCAACCATAAAACCAGCAAACAAACTGGCAAATAGTAATTTATAATTACAAATGACTGCTCTTATATCAGTCCAAATATCACTATGAGAAACTTCTTGAGCTGATTTTGGCATTATTATATAAGTAATAAGCGCTAGCGCAACGCCGGAGCATATAAGTATATTAATTGTTGTATCAATACCGATGGATTTTATAACACTCGCAAGTGGAGTACCAACATATACTACCGTAATTAAGCTAGCAGACACAGTAAAGCCAAGCATCCTAGCAAATTTATCCGGATATATTATACGAAAAATTTGTAACGCTCCAACTATCGCGGCCGAAGAACCAACCCCTGTAAGCGCTCTTCCAATAACCACACTTTCCCAAAAATCAAAGTATACCAAGGGGATAAGGCCACTAGCAGTCAATGCTATGCATAAAGAAAGTATTTTCTTCCCCCCAAATCTAGTCAGAAGTATACCAATTGGTATATGAACAGCGATATATCCAATATAGTATATACCAGCAAAAGACCCAAACTCAGCAGCACCTACCTGATACTTGCTCATAATATCAGGCATAATGATATTAGGTAACATCCTAAGTACGTACTGATAGCAGTAAAACAACGTTAAGCTTAACCACACTAACATCGAGACAAATTTATTTTTCTCTTCAACTCTCATATTTATTTTCCTTATATTAACCATATACCTTTAAGCGACATTATAAACATCACTCACAAAAAAACAGAATAAAAATTAGTAATAGAGAATATGCAACGGCTATGCCGCCAGCAGAATTGCCAGAAGTAGAATTTTAGGTTTGAAATTAAACACTATATTCATTTTATTCTTTAAATCTTTAAAGAGAACTAACGTACCGACGCAGGCTAGCAAAGTATCACTAAATAGTCAAGAATGCACGGGAAAATTTAATATAGTCGTTGAGCAAGTAGTGGGGCGACGCACATAATAAAGCTAAGCCATCGTCTTAACTAATTCAGTAATTTTTTTTCTACTTTGTAAGCTTTTAATCTCACTAAACGCTTTAATAAGGGTGACTATTTCTTTTTCTGTAACAGCATTAGAATCTTCTGTCTCATATTTAGCATCTTCCTCAGCAAAAGCATTAGCGATTATTTCGCTTTCATCACCTTGTTCATAAAAGTAAGTAATTGGTACTTTCAGAAATTTGGCTATGGTAAATAACTTCCCGCTTGATATTCGATTGGTTGCTTTTTCATATTTTTGAACTTGCTGAATACTAACGTCTACAGCTTTACCTATGTCTTGCTGGCTCATTCCCAACAACACCCTTCTCGTTTTCAAACGTCTACTAACTAATTTATCAACGTTATCAGCCTTACCTTTAGACCCAACTTGATTAAACATACAGATACACTATAAAACCTCAACCCAATTCACCTAACAAGATACTATCGACTACACATTTGTTCAAGCACTTTATTTGTACTTCCAAAGAAAGGGGAGAAAGAAACATACAAAGTGCATTATTAGCACAGAAAATACTCCTATTATCAAACCCAGAGATCCACGATCTGAAAATATAGTTGGTAAAGTTAACTTGTATGGTATGTAACCATCAAGTGTATCTACTATATCAAGGCCAAGACTATTTGTAACTCGGCCAACTGGATCAATTATTGCAGAAATACCATTATTACCAGATCGAATAAGAGGCAATCCATTTTCTACTGCTCTTATTCTGCTTATCTGCAAATGCTGAAATGGTCCAGAAGACCTGCCATACCAAGAATCATTAGTAATATTAACCATAAAATCAACATCAGTATTAGATATTCTAACTTCGTTGAAAAAAATAGATTCGTAACAAACTAATGGCCAAATACGTAAATTCAAATCTTCTAAGTACACTATTTCTCTATTTCCAGGTGTATAATCAATAACCCCAGGTGTAAGCTTCTTCATTGGGAGGTAATTTTTTAGCGGCATATACTCACCAAATGGAACTAAGTGAGCTTTATGATAATCAAATAATAACTCCCCCGCCCCATCCAAAGCAATCAATGAAGAGTAAATTTCATAATCATTTCCAGGTAACCCATTATCATTAACCCCTCCAGATAGCAATATTTGCTCTTCTTTAGCAAAAATTGACATCAAGCTATTATAAACTGGCCTATAATAATAGGGCACTGTTAAAGCAGCTTCAGACCATATAATTAGATCTGGATCGCCTTCTTTTTTTGACATTTCAATTTGCTTATTTAAATTACTCCAGAAAGCATTTGAATCCCACTTGGCAATTTGCGGAATAGATGGTTGGACAATACGAACTTTTATATTGCTATACTCGGTGGGATTATCTTCTAAGCGCAAATATCCGTAAGAAGTAAATAGCGTTAAAATCATTATAGATATAACTACTCTAGATACCAACAATTCTTTACTATAAAAAGCTGACCCTATAAAAACCGCAGCAAAACTCAAACCCAGAACCCCGAATATACTCGCTGGTTGAATAAGAGTTTCAGAAATGGCAAAAGCATACCCAAGTAATGCCCACGGCAATCCAGTAAAAATCCACGAAATCAACCATTCGATGAATACCCAAATTATACAGAATATTATGTGATACAAAAAAGATGATCTAAATTTCCATGAACCCGCTGCAGCAAGAGCAATAAAAATAGCAATAAATGCTGGTAGTCCAAACAAAGCAAAAGGCAGTGCCCACCAAAACTCTTCTATATATACCGCCACACCAAAAGAAATCCAATATAGGCTAGCAAGAAAAAATCCAAACCCAAACATATATCCAAAGACCACAGCCTGACGTATTGTGCTGCTCTTATATATCTGAGCACACAACACAGACAACATTAGAATGCCTGGGAAAAAATACAGAGGCGCAAATGCAAGACCACAAATGAGTCCGGAAATAAATGATAGCTTTCTTCTTAAAATCATTACTAAACCGCTTGTACAAAGTTATTTTCGATGATATACAAATTAAATTCATATGTATAGTCAACTAATTAGGTATTTTATGACGATCAATTCAACAAAATTGCTTACTGGTAAAAAAGGTATTATTACAGGTGTTGCAAATAACCTTTCTATTTCTTGGGCTATAGCACAAATTGCTAAAGCGCATGGAGCTGATATTGCCCTGACCTATCAAGGCGAGATACTTGAAAAAAGGGTGTCACCACTAGCAAAGGAAATTGGTGCAGATTTTATCTATGAGTGTGACGTTACCAACGAACAATCAATGGATAAATTGTTTGAGTTTACGAAAAAAAAATGGGGAAAAATTGATTTTCTTATCCATGGCATAGCTTTTGCAGACAAAGAAGAGCTAAAAGGAAGATATATTGATACATCTCTACCTAACTTTTTAAATTCGATGAATATTTCATGCTACTCTCTTACTGCTCTTGCCAAGCGTGCAGAACCTTTAATGAGTGAAGGTGGATCTATAATTACCTTGACATATTATGGTGCCGAAAAAGTGATTCCCAACTATAATGTGATGGGGCTAGCTAAATCTGCTCTAGAAGCTAGTGTTAAGTATCTAGCGTATGATATGGGTCAAAATAATATCAGAGTCAATGCCATCTCCGCAGGTCCGATAAGAACTCTAGCTGCCAGTGGTATTGGAGATTTTAAATCAATGCTTAGAATGCATGAATCAACCTCTCCTCTAAGGCGCAATACTACTCAACAAGATGTGGCTGGAGCGGCATTATACTTACTGAGCGATCTAGCCAATGGCGTAACTGGAGAAATACATTACGTAGATTCAGGATACAACATAATGGGTATGGGCGTTACTGAGAAAGTGTAATTTTATATATCCAAAATAACAGTACCGTCACACGCCACACAAAGTAAGTACAGTTAATTTGTGTGATTGTAGAATGAAATTATTCTGTTCATAACTTAAGCGATAACTCCTTGCAATTAAATATATTTTTTGAGAATATAAAAGAAAACCTCAAGGGGGTATACATGATCGAAAATACTGAATTACTCACTAGCCAACTTATAGTGCAAATTGGCCTCTTTATTGTTGCTCTAATTGCGATTGCTGGAGGCTTACTACAGATGTACCTAGGCCAACCAGACACATCTCCGAGATTAGACAACGTACATCGATTTATGGCAGGAGTTTATTTTTCTACCGGATTAATCAATCTATGGGCCGCAATTACCATTCAACAGCAAGGGTTTTTAGTTTATCTTCTAGCCTTCGGCATATTTTTTGCAGGAATTGGGCGACTTATTTCGATAAGGAAGGTTAGACTACCGAAACCATCTGCCCTCTGGCTTGGGTATCTGGTTCCGGAGTTAGGCTTGCCATTTGTAATAGCAATAGCACATTACATAGGTCGCTTAAGTTGACGGTATTAAAACGATGGTTATTATTCTAAATGCTACAATAAAAAAAACGCCACGTATACACCCACTATTATCATAAATAGATACAAGTTTTTCCTTAGCCCCCTTATATAATATCCTCAATACTACTTTCTGCAACGTCTCCAACAATTGACATCTCATCTTCTTCTTGAATACTGTAATCAATAGCTTCCGCTTGTGCCCATTTACTCAAATTAAGGTTAAATAAATAAGGAGAAATATTCTTATATATATCTAATGGAAGTTTTTCTAATAATGAATTACCAGCGTCTTTTCTAAGAACTGCAAGCAAAAATAACAAATAATTATCTCCAATAAATTCTCTAATTTCTACTGGAAGATCTATTGTTTTCTCACTTGCTCCGGCTAGTAAATTTGTAAATTTGATGCATTGTGCTATCACTTCAGAGCTAAATTTAATGGATCTCCCTTCTCCCCTATACCCCACAGTTTCTTGCATAGTTGCCATAAAATTTATTATCATTAATTTATTTACTTGTTCTACCTTATCTTTAAAATCCGCTACATATGATAATTGATTAAACCCTTCAATAATCACCTCGTCACCCGTAATAATATTTGGAAAAACTAGTCCTTTTGCGCCTAACATTTTGTTATGCATAAAAGTAGGAAAATCTGTATTTGTTACAATACCAAATGAGAAATATCTAATAGCAGGGTGTTGGCCGATAGCGTGAAATAACTCTAAGGGAGAGAAACTACTATATAGGCTAAGTGCATCGGCCTGCTGGGGATAATTACTTACAATTTTTTCAGCTGCATTTATATCCGGTAAGCATAAATTAAAAAAGTATGATGGATATGTTGTGCGCCAAGCATACTAGTCCACTAAAAAAGAATCTGCGCCAAGCATACTAGTCCACCCCTGCGCCAGAAGAGAAGTCCACTTTCAAAAGAAAAAAAGAGTGATAATTTAGTTAACACA